>Ga0306898_1000167_pt1 | contig 28301 bp, 49 predicted proteins | sample AntRauMFilla1564_FD_190424 | JGI IMG/M metagenome (GOLD analysis project Ga0306898, IMG submission 190424) | Saline lake microbial communities from Rauer Islands, Antarctica - Metagenome Filla 1 #564 (v2) (version 2) | ecosystem: Environmental > Aquatic > Non-marine Saline and Alkaline > Saline ...
GTTAACCCTTGATAGACACCGAACCAGCTGCCAAGCACAAGGACAAAACCCGTGAATACCCATTTGAATACACCAAAGGCGTTCTTTTTTAAATCTGTCACTACAAAACTATCGTTCGCTTCATCTGCCATTTTTTTAACCCCTTGGGTTGTTAGTGAGATAGCAGAATGTTAGCTATGAGAATGTCTCTAAATCTTGTCATCTTCAGGGAGCGTAGGCGGGTTAGGCCGTGATTTTTCACGAGGGTCACCTGGCATTGGTGATACGCCTTCTTGAATCTCGTTAATTATCATCGCAACTTCACGGTAAGGAAGCTTCCCTAGCGTATTAAATGCGAGATTTAATGATTCCTCTGAAATAATAAAGTTGGTCATTGTGTTCCTTATGTTGTATATGTTATTGTCACTATGAGGTTTCTCAGGAAGTAATTAGTTAAAGTGTTGTGCGAGCTTCTTACGCGAAACATTAAATCAGCGCCCTCAGGGCTGTTCCACGAGGTTACAAACTGAGCGTTAGTCATGCCCCAGTATGAAGTAGTGCCTTCCAGGGAATGACTTGTCCAGCTAGTTGTCGCATCTGTACCCAGGGAGCGCGATGTTTCCCATGCATTTACGTCATCTCTGTACCAACGGATTTCGCTGACATTTATAGCATTTACTCTACTAGCGTAGTGTTCCCATTCTACTTTTATATCTGAAACAATTGAAGTAGAGGGTATTTCGTGATTACCATTAAATAGCGTAAAGCCGCACCATATCCGTTTTGACTCGTCAGTGCCTCTGGCGCTCAAGTTGTCCACTCTAGCTTCGCCGTCAGCTAGGCGTAGCTCGAAGAGGTCTACCCAGTTCGCCCCTGTGCCATTGTTAGCGATAAACACTGGCCGTGCCACTTTAGTAAACACTGTTGGCGGAGCTGAGTACCCAAAGAAATCCGTCATGTTTGTTGACACGCCAGCAATAGGGTTCCCAAACTTATCTACGTAAGCAGGGCTGCCGAACCCAGCGAACAGCCCAGCATCCCTCAGAGTACTCTCTCCTGTTTCTGTCTGTATAGCAGAGAGTGTAATATTAGATGTTGGTAATGCCATCTAGTCTCTCCTCTAATTCTTTGACTCTCGCGGTTAATGCCTTGACAGCACCAATAAGATGCGTAGTGAGTTTAGCGTAAGATACAGAGTATTCATCTCTTGCTTCATCGTGGTAAACTCTCTCAGGTAACACAAAGGCGACTTCTTGGGCAATTAGCCCTGTGTCTTTCTCTCCTGTCTTTCTCCAAGTAAACTCACAAGGTCTTAGCGCATTTATCGCCTTCAAGCACTCTTCGCTGTTAAGTGTTTTAGCGCTTTTCTTGAGACGCAAGTCAGATGTCGCTGTGACGTCAGGCGCAGTGATGTTCACGGAAGTTACTACTCCACTGTTATTCACTTCAAGACGCTCCACGTTACCTGTTACGACTCTGAATTGATCCGAGGCAGGGAACTCTAAGTACGTATTGGTATCGCCTTCATGCTCTGCGATCTTGTCAGGGCACACTATAGGGACAGAACCGCCGCCTAGTTCAGCATAGTCTGGCTCAATTCCGAAGAATAGGTCAGTATCATCGGCAGGAAAACTCCCTGTACCTGTCACATATGTAACAGCCGCACGATAAAAACCAAAAAGATCGGCATAGCCTGTAACTTTATAGATAGCGTAAAATGAGTTATCAGTGTTGCTTCTGACTGTTATAAAACACTTATTTGCGCCCCCCGATAATGCGCTTCTGAACCAATGTGCTGTTGCAGTGCCTGAAGTGATTCCAGGGACATGTTTGTACCAGTCATCAAAACTTATAAAGGTAACATTAGCGGGGTTACTATTATTAAATCTTACGGAATACCATCCAGGGTCAGTGGAAGAAGAAGTGACATCATCATAGTTGTACACAATAAGGCCAGGCGGGTACACATTGGTTAATGTTGCTGTCTCGGGTATATCTGAAGTAAGCGCCACAGTACCGCTCGAATTAGGCATTTCCCATGTTCTGGCCGCCGACAAAGTGGCTGTAAACGACCCATTATGGGCAAAATAATTAAGCTTAAGTTGACCTGAAGTCACTTGTAGGCTTGAAGTAAAAGTCCACGCAGCACTTATTGTCTCTACTGCGGATTTCCTGGGTATGTTGGTGTTAACCGCTATAACTGGCCCTATAATGGCTAAGCTAGCGTCAAGCGAGAGAGGTGCAAGTTCTTTAACTGAGTTATCCCAGAATACAATCCGATCAGCCTCAGGGTCATCAAAAAGGAGAGGCACTCTAGGTGCCCTCCAGTCATCATTCTCATAGAACCAAGTTATCCCTGTATCAAGCTCAAGCAGTCTTGCGCCTTCTGTTACACCATCTGGTCGCGTATCACTGGAGTCTGCTGTGTAGAAGTCTCCTGCATATCGTTTGACTGTCATGGCTACGAATCACTATCTGGTGGTGGTGGTGGTACCGTTGATTCTGGAACTACGTAGCTAGCGAATATGACGTCTTCACCTGAGCCAAGCCGTGTCATTACGCGGGTGATAGTATCAGGACCAACTACTTCGGTTGTCACATAAGACAATGACTCGTCACCTGCGGGAGTCACCACTGTCGCACCTGCTTTGAGCCTAATACCACCGTCAATCTCAAGGAGATGTGCTGTAGGGTTCCACTCAAGTGCAGAGTCAGAGCTAATATTACCTGAGCCATTACCGTAAGCAATACGATTAAGCGGAGGAGCACTCAGAGAGACAGCTGCATCAGGTGTCTTGAAGCGTAACCAGGTAGATGTGTCCGTGCGGATATAAGTAGAGCCACCCGAGTCAACATCAGGGTCAGCGCTTGCATCCGCCACAATCGCTACATCACCTTCTTCTACAGGTGTCAGCGCATTACGAGCAGCGATATCTGCTACAGCGCGTGTGCGTACAATTGCAAGAGGTGGCAAGTGAATCTCAGGGATAAGGCCGCTACTGTCTAGAGGAGCAATTCCTGAATTTGCGCCAATGGTAGAATCAAGTACAAGGCTGGATATCGCTACACCTGTTGACACCACGTCACCGTCAGTGTTCCAGATTGCAAGGCTATTGTTGACCCCTGCTGTACCTGTGACAAAGCGCAGGTCGCTGCCTGTTTTACTGCTCCCTGAGACATTTGCAGGCACTATTAAATCATTAGGGCTAATCTTGAAGTGAGTGCCAGTGAAGGCGTGATAACCCCCAAAAAGAGACGTGCTACCGTTAATCCCTCCCGATAGAGTGCCGATAGCTACTAAATTGTTAATATCTAAAGCGAGATTACGGTTGTTATCAATTGAGCCACCGCCTTTTAGACCTGACCAGCTCTCTGTTCGCATTGCGATCGCAGAGTGATCAATGTGCTCATTTGCAACATAATTGAGCAAGCCATCGTGATCAATTGCAGCTACATGCTGTATTACACTGGCTTCAGAGATGCGTGCATTAGCGAACGCACCTGAGGTTATTTCTCCGGCACTATGGTTATGCGCTGAGGGCGCAAACGTTGAAGGCACACTAGTAATCTGGTTCCAAGCAATATTGAGACCACTTAAAGGTTCATTTAGCCAGTCAGTGCCGTCAAACCTAATCAGATCGCCTGTAGCCAACGCTGTAAAGTTCGTGTCAGACTGCCCTGAGAGCGTTGTCGGAGATGATGGTGGCTCTCTCCAAACAGTCCCGTCATAGGCAAAGCTGTTGCCTGTATCTAGCTCAGTGACGTATGCGCCACTAAGAACGTCTGCTGGACGATTGGGTACATCAGTGGAAAGACACGTAAAGCGATCTCCCGCAAATCTTTTCATAGTCATGTTAGAGCACCTCCACTGTTGATTTTACTATGGTGTCTTCGCCTTTACTGTTTCGAATTCGATGTTCAGTCACTTTGACTGCTCCTTGTAGGTAGCTAAAAGTATAATGCTTTGTTTCACCTGATGGTGGATTACTAGGGGCTAGTAGCTGCTCTTTGAAGTGCGCGAAAGAGTCGTCTAGCTTATTGTCTGCATCAGGCAAAGCACTTGGATCAACCCCAAGGGGTGTTCCTGGCTTACCTGTACCTATAAGAGTATTGTCCGTATAGATATCTTCAATCTGTTTCTGTGGTATCCTTTCACTCATTTGAAGCCTCCTATACGTTATTCCTCTTGTATTACGAATTCAGTGCCTTCACCGAGCTTTACGAGAGTAAAACCCGAGCCTGTCCAGCCTCTTATCTTAGCTACATTAAACGCAAAGCCATCCCAGCGCTTAGCTACACCTATGTTACCTAGGGGTGGCGCTACAGCCAGAAGGCCAGTGAGATTAATGACGCCATAGCGGGCAAGAATGTTATTCCCACTTCTGTGTACCCAGTGAGTAATCGCGAGAGATGCTCCGCCGCTTTCAGCTATGAGGGTATTCCTGAAGCTTAGCTCAGTGAATGAGCCGCTAAATGCAAGGCTAAATTCGCTCCCTGCAATACTCCCGTTGCCTGTCCCCACGCCACCTGTGTCGCCTCCTGACCAGTTTGATACACCGCTAATTGCTGTAGTTTCTTTTGTGTAATCAAAGGTGCCTGTGTTGCCGTTATCAAAAGAGACAGACATGGTGCTGGCGCTTAAGTCGAATTGCACAAAGAGGCGACCTGTCCTGCCTGCAAAATCATACTCTGCAGGTGTGATCACACATCGAGCGCAATCGTCAGGTTCAACGCTACCGCCATTACCTGACCGCGCAATGAAATCGCCTGAAGTATTATGGCCAATGGCTGTCCCTGTACCTGTCCCGCCAGCCTCATAGATAAGGCCAGAGGGCGTAGCTCCAAACGTGAGCACTACGTCTACAGTGTAGTCCAATGAGGAGTTGTACTCTGATGAATCTATTGAAGCACCGAAAGAATAATCGGTTGTGCCTACTGCACCTGCTTCTTCAATAGCTGCAGCGAGTCTGCCTCGTGCATGCGCCGTGCCTGTACCTGTGGTTGATGTGAACCACTCCAGAGCATACTCAGATTGAAGACCGCTTGTGTCTACACCTAGAGGTAAAGGCAGAGGTGTACCGTAAGTGTTATTACCCTCTGATACGTTAGTATTTACACCACGAGTAACATTGAGGCCGTCATTCTGGGCTACCTGTATGTAACTTGTGCCGTCATTCCTTGCGTTGTTATCACCGTCTCTCACAGAGAAAATTACTTGGGTTGTCCCAGCCGCTGGGTATACGACAGCGAGGTTATCCGCTAGGCCAGTCTCACTTGTGTCTCCTTCCATTGTGGCCACGATAAAAGCTGTAGCCCAATCACCTGTGTCGAAGGTAGAGCCACCTGTGCCCATAGAGTCAGTATTGAGGGTTACCGTTGTGTTACCGTTTTCATGGCCTGTAGAGCGTCCATGGCCTATTGACCAGTTCGCGCCCACAAATTCGACTACATCGACATATACTGTGACATCGCCTGCGGTATTATTGCGTGATACCACGACTTCATCAGAGGCATTAAGGTGTACACCTATAGAAGCGCCCTCGTAGTCTGTGGTGCTACTTAGCGTGGTCGACAGTCCATTGTGGAATGGTATACACTTGTTTCTGCTTACGATACCAGAGATAGCCACTGAAGCTGATGAAGAACCACTAGAGATAGTCAATGATACACGACCACGAGATATAAACTCATTAGCTCCACCTGGAGCGCCACGATATCTCCATACTTCGCCTCTGTGCTTTAGCGTTGTGGAGTTACTCTTGTGGAACGTAAGGCGATTGTTAGCAGTAATACTTATGCCACAATGTGTATCATTCGGGTTACCGTTAACGACATTACCTACTGGGCCTCCACTAGCGTAGTCTGAGCTGTTCTTAATGAATACAAAGGCTTTATCTAGATTAGGTAAAGTGTTAATCAGTGAGTGAGTGGAGCCGTCAGTACTGACATTAACATCGAATCGCTCTACGCGTACATCACCCATTAGCTTGTGTCCACCCAGATAAGACCCATTGCAGGACTAGCTGGCTCAGTGTCACTGACTACTATATTGAGAGTGTTCAGTTTGTAGGCCGCTGTGCCATCACTATTGCTGATATAAAGGTCAAATCCCTCGCCAACCCTCACAGCATACACTGTATCAGCGTCTAAAGGGTCAGGCAGGGAAGATACTACTTTGTCGATCTTCATTGCTGCCATAGTAGGCTCCTTACCAGTTAATCGCGCCTGTTCGTACTAGAGCAGTGCCTCGGTACGTCAAGTGAGTGTCACCGTCTTCCGATACGAGGTCAAGTTGTGTCTTGTTAGCGTGTGTATGGGAGTTCGTTACAGCAGTGTCAATCTGCCCAGGGGTAGATGTCGGTCTACCCACTAGGGCTGACCAGTTAAGCACTAAGTCCATGCTTTCTACTTCTGCTGTCTTGATCCACGTGGTGTTAGATGCTCTCCACACATACTTAGCGGCACCAGCTGTTACTGTACTGTCCGCTGATGCATCAATCACGAGAACTTCTTGGGCATCTTCTGGTGTGAGTAAGTTACGAGCTGCAATATCGTCTACAATGATTGTGCCACCAGACGCTCCAGCAACCGCTGAATCAATGAGGGCTTGAATCTCTGCTTGTGATATAGTGCGTCTCACTGCGTTACCTGCAGAGTTAGACACATAGACATCTAAGCGACCAGCAGGAGAGGCAGGGGCAATAAAGTAAATACTATTAGGTTGAAGAGAGCCAGGCAAAGCTGTCTCTTTGAATACTTGGAATGTAGCCATGGTTAATTCCTTACCATTGAGTTGAGTGCCAATTGATTTCACTGCGTATATACGGTAGAGCGTTCCAGGCGGTCACGCCATCGCCTATCTTGATCTTAGCCGTATCTGTCTCTAGGCCGATCATGTTTAACATCAAGATAGGGTTAAGGTTAGCCCATTCTGTCGCCGTGTCTCTATAGGACACTGATGTACCTGTATCGACTGATTCGTCTACAATATAAACAGCTGTGAGAGTGTCAGTAGAACTTAAAGGGATACTACCTGTGTACGTCACAAGCTTGTCTTCAAAGGTGTAGTAGCTATTAATGCGCACACCATTGAGGAAGAGGGAGAAGTCACCTTTAGGCTCGTGTGTCAGCTCAAAGGATACATCACTAGGGCCACTAGGCTCATGTGTGTCTGCCTTTACGTTAGAAGGGTTACCAGAGAAATATTGATTAATGGACATAGCCTCAGTGACTTCAAAGACTACCTCATAATCGTCTACTACGATATTATCATTGGGTTCCTCTACTACGTGAATCTCTTCAACGACCTCTGTAGGTACAATAGTGCTACCATCATCTGACACTACAAGTGTAGTAACCACTTCGCTTACAACGAGTGTAGCATCACATTCAATCATGTCACATCATCCGGTCTACTCGCTGAAGGGACAATCTCAGCCATACCATGAGCAATGTCACGTGCTGTGTTGTCTCTATCGTTTGGATCCCAGATGAGCAGCTGATATACCCACTCAGAGTCTTCATTGCCTGTCGGCATGAGATCGCTCTCGGTGGCTGTGATGCGTGTCTGCACATTGTGCGTGGTATCACCGAATGTTACATTGGAAGTCCGAAAGACAGCAGTGCGGTCTCTCATTGACTTACGGATAACAAACTCACCTGCATACCCTGTGAGGTCTACAGGGCTGTTATCTTTATCATTCACCGTGACCTTAAAGAGCCACGCTGTGTTTTGCTTTATTCGTACATCATACTCTGTTGACATAGTGGCTCCTAGAAGTCATTAGTTTGTCTGCTCACGATAACACGGTTGAAGCGAACAGGGAATAGATACTCGGTAGCATAGCGGACACCGTCAGAGAAATGCTCAACGCCCTCGGACTTATCGATGACAGCCAAGTTAGGGTTGTTCTCTAGCCAGCTGGTGCGCTCCAGGCTCTTAATTGTGCGCTTACATCTCTTTGCACAGAAGAACATACTGATGTCACCTGCCTGTGTAAGCAGCCTAGAGTTCACAGCATTCACTGAGTCGATGATAGGTGGGCTAGCTGAGCGAGCGCACACGCGTATCCCTTTGTCTTTCAGGATAGCAAAGTCAGTGACACCAATCGTGGCTGACGTCTTACGGCTATTACCTGTAGGGTCAGGGTACGCTATAATGCGATGCCCAGGAAACTTCTGCACAAGGTAATTCGCTAACTCTTCTGTGTTAGGTAGCCCTTGAGTTTCGTCAAGGAAATACATCTTCTTGCTTCTGAGAGCAAACATAGAAGACGCTTGTACACCAACGTTAAAGTCAATGCAGACATGGACATCCTCCTTGTGTTCATCGGTGATTTTAAAGTAAGGTACATCTGGTAATATGTGCTTGTCTCTGCTGAAGCAATAGAACACATTAGCGCCTGACTCTTCGAACGATGCAAGGTATTCTCTGGCAAACGTTAGAGGGTCAATACGGTGCTTAAGTAGCTCGATCTCAGCAGGGTCAAGATAGGGTGACGTCGTGTAGTCATAGTGAAAGTTCTTCCACGTAGGGTCAGTAGAACCGAAGTTATACATATCATACAGAAAGTTATAACCATTAGGTGTACCAATGGTCAGTGACTTGCCTGCAGACGTTACGCCTACTTGTCTTGCTCTCATTGGGCTCCAACGAGACATGATCGTGGGCTCAATAATGTCTTCCCAGGCTTTCTGAAAACCCATTCCTTTAGTCCACGAGGACGGCTCATCGTTTACAGCAAAGTAAGTGCCCTTGCCTCGCATCCTTTCGACTGACTCGTAGGATGTAAGCGTGAGTCTTGTGTTGTTAGCGAATTTAAATCTACCTGTTCGCTCGCCTTTAGAGTAAGGGAGCATACCCATGTCATACGCAAGGATGGGATAGTAGATATCGATCGCTTGGTCAAATGTGGGGCAGATGATTCGGACATCTTTGTTAGGCACTCTAGTACGCATACTACAGAGCTCTTTGACGGCCTTCGTTGCTGCTGTTGCCGCAAGATAGGTCTTGCCCCAGCCACGAGCACATACAGTAACGTAGTGACGCTGTAGACGAGCCAGGAAGATCGCCTTGAAGACTTCGGACTGTCCTTTATGCAATTTGATACGCATGTTATTCTCCAGGCGCTACATCAACGAACTCTCCGTCAATAGCGTCAGGGTCAACCTCACGGAATGCTCCATTACCGCCATCTTCAAGGAAGATACTAAGAGCAGGTGGAGGAGGTGTGTTTAGGTTAAGCGCTGTAGGTATTTTAGCGTGCTGATAAGGGAGTAGTTCTTTAGCTGTCTGTAGCATACCATGAAGAGCTGAAGTATGAGCAACAGCTGAGTAGCGCACATTGCGCTGCTTGACGCCTACATTGACTTTCGTAAGAATATTGCTTATGGGCTTCTCTCTAATATTCTGCCAGTACTCGTCTTCAGCCTCGAAGCGATTAAAGACTTTCGCCATACGCTCCATGGGGTCAAACTCTACACGTTTAAGTGCTATTACAGAGTCAGCCGGTGTTTCTACTAGGGCTTGATCCTCATCGTCATCCAGGTCATCACTTAGATCTTCATTAAAGAAGAGCTCTTTGTTGTTTGACATAGAGTCTCCTTTATTGTCAATTAGTGTGTCAATGGTTATGATTATGGTTATTGCTCTGGGTTGTTAGCCTAGGGGTCGAGAGTGTTACTATACGCGAGATGTCTCAGGAAGAGCACAAAGTCGCATATTTTCGCTGACCTTATAAATCTCCAAGCGCTAACCTAGAGTCATCTCAGATCACCTTGTTGCGCTTTGAGATAATCCTTTCAGACCCTTCCAGCCTCTCAAGACAACGCTTATTTTCATTCTGGCTCACATCAGCGAGTATCCAGAGAACACTCTCTTTGTGAAGTCTCTCGCATTTATCCCTGAGGCAGCACTCTGCGTTCTTGCTCTCGTACGCTAGGTCATCTCTCAAATTCATCCCGTATCGTTCTTCCCTGATACAATCAATAGGTAAATCGGGTTAATCGAACTGAGCGTGACAGAGAGATGTCGTAAGAGTTACCGAATTAGTTCACTGAACCCTATGTCCTTCTGGGGAAAATCTCTCACAGAATGTTAATGTTACACTACTGTGTTATATTCGCACATGTCTTGGTATACACAAAGAAATTAATCAGTGTGTTGTCTTTAGAATGTACGTAGAAGCTCTGATTACGTTCCGTTAAAGCCGCATCGAAATTTTAAAGAATAAGTGTTGAAACAGTCATTCTTTCGCATCCGCGAAAAATGCCTTAAATACGAAATTGTTGATCCTGCCCTTTTGTGAGCGCAATAGTGCTTACAAGATGGTTACCGCTCGGAACAGGTTTGCTTTTTTTGACTTGCTTTTGGGGTTTGCTTTGTCTTTTATCTTGTTTCTTAGACGAGTGGTAACTAATCTTTAAGGGGTAAGGGGTTTCCACTTTCGTTTTTTTCACTTATTTCTTAGGTTAATACCAAGACCTGGTATCACTAGGGATCTCTTGAGTCAACCTTAGTTTATTTTCTAAGATCATTTGATTCGATCTTGCTTACCCTTCGTGCATACCTCTCGTCCTACCTCTCGTTCTCGGGAGGGCTAAGCCCGCCCAACTGCCTGACCAGTTGGGCTATAGCCTTTAAACAAAAACAAAGGACATCTAAGGGATTCTCGAATTCATATATCCGAAAAAAATAACCCAGATCTCCCTCCCAGAACACCGGTTAGGGTGTTCCAGGAGGGTATGGTTAGGTATGGTCACATGTCTTTCACTTTATTGCCTCTTATACTATAGCCTATGCCTATCTGTTTTACACCGAATATCGACACACATAGGGCTTCGCTATAACAGGCCTGGTTATTGCCCTCCAGTCAAAAGGGCTTCACTCATTAGCTTTTCCTCATGGTTTGCGATTGTAGACAATCCTTGCTATCCTGAAGAACTCTGTGTGTAGCTCTGTGTCATCAAACACTTGTACATCCACATTTAATTCCTCGAATAACGCCTCCAGCATATCTGTCACATCCTCCCCTTTCTCTATCGCTTCCCTTAAGAGTTCTACTATTGCATTAACTCTTAGCATTTTTTGTATCATTAGCCTCTCCTTTTCAGTCTAACTGCCCTATGAGGCGCTTTCATGAGTCTTTTGTGTAACTTCTTATATTCCCTGGGTGCCATGTTATAGCGCAATAATCGGGTTACCCATTTGCATCTCAGGGCATAATGGCTGTCCTTTTTTAATAAGATAGTCATAGGACTATTCACAGCTTGCTCCAGGGCTATTGGCCCGTGCCCTCCGAATATCTTCTCTAACTTCCTTTTTGTTGAGGAGTATACTGTCGTTTTGTTACAGAAGTAACTACTGGAGTCGTCAAAGTGTAATGCTTGTATGAAATTAAGCAGTTCATCTTCAGTCATCTTAAACACAGGAAACCACAGTCTGGTCACTTTAAGCTTTAAGGTAAGTAATTTGAAGCACATCGATTCAGTTACCACGGGGCTTCTCCCTTAATCTCGCTGCATATGACCTGGGCATTTTTAAAAAGCCTTTATGCAGCTCTCTGAGGTTGTCTGATGCCTTGTTGTAAGTAATTAATCGGGTTACCCATCTGCACCTTAGCGCGTAGTTACTATCAACTGCCCTGCAGACGTCTCTAGGTAATGACCTCACAAGGCTCTCTAACGGTGCCCCTTTAAAAACCTTCTCCAGTTTATGCTTTGTTGACACAAGGACTGTGTGTTTAACGCAGAAGAACTTGCTGCTGTGATCTGTGTGTAGCGCCCAGATAAAGTTTTCTAGCTGTGTCTCAGTCATCTTGAACATTGGGTAGTACATAGTGTCTTGCTCCTATTTGCCTTGATATTTCTTGTGTAAATCTTTGAGATGTTTCGGAGCCTTATTGTAAGTGAGCAATCGGGTCACCCATCTGGATCTTAGTTGGTATTTACCAAGGAGGCGGTATTCACTAAAGAACTCGTGTGATCCCACCTTGTCATGGAGAAGGCCTTCTAAGGTAAGTGATTGCCCAAATTCTGGGGGAAACACCTTCTGCAGTTTCTTTTTTGTTGAAGCTAGTACTGTCTTTTTGTTACAAAAGAAAACACAACTCTGCTCATTGTGCAGCGCGTCAACGAAATTCTCTAGCTCTTTAACGGTCATCTTGAACATTGGGTAATACATGTTAACCTCCTTCACTTGGCCAGCGTGCTTTTTGATAGTTCTTGTGTGACGCTTTAAGGTACTTTGGTGCCTTATTATGTCCCAGCAGTAATGTCATCCACTCGCATCTTTGCTGATACAAGGTAAAGTGGCTGTACTTTATCCCAAATAACTCTGCTCCTATTTTCTCTCTCATATAGCCTTCTAGCGACACTGACCAGTCCATTTCGCTCGGTCTTCCAAATATCTTGTACAGTTTTTCTCTTATTAGAGGCGATAATGTGAGCTTTTGGCACATAAAATCACTGGAGCGATCATTGTGAAGTGCTTCCACGAAATTGCCTAGCTCCTTTGGTGACAGCTCTATTATCGGGTAAGGTCTTTCAATCTCTTTATACATGTTAACCTCTTTTGACTAGCTTAATGACCACTTTACGGTCACCAGCTAAATACGCATAAGTGTTAGGCGCTACCTCATTGAGTGCAGCGATATCATGCAGCGCGTTGAAAAGCTCTGAAGGCCACTGGTGAAATACCCAAGTCACAATGTCACCTAATGCGTCCTCAGTGTACCCTGGCCAGATCTCAACGTCAAACTTCTGCTTCACTTCTACGCCATACTTCCCGCTTAGCCACCATAGTACAGGGGTGATGTCCTTGTTTTTCTCCGCTAGCTTCTCCAGTCGCGTCATCATTGTGCCTACTCTCGTGGTACCGTTGTAATGCAAGAGGGCATCTACCCAGTCTCTCCGCAGCTCTCTCATGCGCTCATAAGCATCAGAGTCTGCAGCCGGCCAATCGTCAACGTTTTCACGCTCAATTGCGTGCTCTAATACTTGGGGGAGTGTGTCAGAAGGCGTGTTGCCTATACGCTGGGCAAACTCCAAGTACAGCCCCCGCATAGCGCGAACAAGCTTTTCTGTTAGCTGCTTGCCTCTGAAATTCTGCAGAATATCTTTGTTACACATGTGTACAGCGTCTTTGCGCTCCTCAGCTAATATAAGCATGTAGCACTGATTGTGTGTTAGTTTTGTCATGGGAAACTTCATGGCTGTTCTCTCTGTATGTTGTCTACGATTTTAACTTTAAGCTTTCTATAGTGTAGCTCATCTTTGATTGCGCTGTAAATCTCCTGTACTTCTGCGAGCATCTCTGATACTTCCCCTTTCTCTATCACAAGAGTTTGAGTCTCGAAGTCGACTCTGCTAGGCGTCCCTGAGCCTATTACGATCTGGTTTACCGCAAAGACTACCATGTTTTCGTCATCTTTCCTGGCGGCTTTATAGAGTTCAAGCAGCCACATGGCCATTTTAGGCTGACCATTGAAGAGCGCTAAGGTGATTGCCCATTCTTCCCGTAAGGCGCGGCTAGGGACTGTGCCATTATGCGGCCCATTCAATATTGTCTCAAGTGTAGCACTTCTCCCATACGGCCACGCGTCTAGACAATCTCCGATTAGAGACTTCAGTCTCCAAGAGAGTCTAGCTTTGTTACACATGTAAGTAGCATCAAAATCGATATAGGCGGCCCTAATGAAATCTAACAGATCGCTTTCACTCATCTCGAACAAGGGGAAGACCTTATCTAGAGTCGTTTTTACGGTCATCATCGCTTCACGTCTCTCACAATTTCCACTGTAAATGACATGTATGTATACATCTCAAGGCCATCATGAGGCTTACAGAACTCCTCGGTGTTCCTGATAATGTGCGCTATTCGACCGTCAGCAATGCTGAATTTCTCGAGCATGGAATCATAGACAAAACCTGTACCTGTGTGCTCTAGCATTTCACCTATGCAATGCCTCACCTGGCTTGTGTGTTTGAGCGCTATCCCTTGATAGAAGCCATGTAAAGGACCGACATAGCACACTACGTTATTATAGGCCATGAGAGCTTCAGCCCACTCCCGTCTTAATTTATACCGCGCGCTCTTTCTGTCACGAGTAGGCACAGACAACTTTATGACGTCTTCTAGCGCGATATAAGTTTCGCCGCTCATTTTATAAAGCGTTTCTCTTATTTTGGCCTTAATTTCTATAGGCAGCGTGTTTTTATTACACATAAAACTACCACTATGGTCTCGGTGAAGCGCGGTAACAAAAGCTACCATTTCTGTCTCACTCATTCTAAATAAAGGGAAATTCATGATTTTCTCCTAATTGACTTCAAGATTTAACTTCACGACTACTCTATATACTTCACCTTCATACATGAAGTCGATTAACGCCTTGTAAGTGACTTGCTCGTATTCACTGGTACACTCCTGGAAGTAAACCCGCTTCTTTAACGCGTCTACTGCTTTAAAGTTATTCCAAGGGAGTGTAATCATTATCTTCTCACGGTTTATCCTGTACTTGTCCACAGCGACTGGCAAGAGGCCAGCTATTTCCGCTAAAGGGTCTTGTCCCTTCAGTATTGCTCTTTCCATCAGTTCACCTAGCATGTTGTCTCCTTTCTCATGTCTTGTGCCGCTGAACAACAACTGTTAGCTCAAAAGTTTGCCCCTTGTAAACGTAATCAAAGTCAGGAAATAGATAAACGAAATGAGGCCTCACTAGGTTATTCCTTATAAACTTATCCTTACTCAACACATCATGTGCTTTGACGCAATCATTAGGTAGCGTTATCATTGCTTTACCTACCTTTTGCCTGTCTTTCAATTTAAGCACCTCGCGGAGCCCTTCTATCACTTCAATAGGGTCTTCTCCCGCCATTATCCTTGCTTTTACTTCCTGCACTATATTTGACATTATGCCTCCTTATCATCTCACGACTATGTATAGCTTCTTGTAGACAAACTCTTTCTTAAGAGGGAAATAGACAAACTCTTCCATCAAGTGCAGCATGCTCTCGATAAAGCCTCCTCCGTTTATAAACAGGACCAAGCAAAGTAGGTTTCGTACACAGATAAACAGGTGCACGAAGGTCTTGTTGCGCTAATATCAGTAAGTAGCACTCGTTATCTGTAAGACGGATCATTGGGTATGACATTGTGTTTACCTTTATTTGGTGTTATGCTCGATCAAGAGACGTATCCACTCAAGTTGCAAAGTGGTCTCATGCATGATAGAAACCCTCTTTAGACGGAAATGCTCCAGCAGTGTACTTCCATTGATTACCTTCATGAGCTTAGGTTCGAGCCCTGTGTCGATTCTGCCAAACTGTTCTCCCGTATAGATATAATCAAAGAGAGAAGAGGAATCCCCTTTCTCTCTGTTCGCGATCATCAGCTCTCTCACACTGCTTAGGACTGAAACTTCGAATTCGTTCAGCTTTATGAGAGGGTAGCTTAGACTTGATTCCATTTACTTCTCCTATATTAATCTAGTTCGATAGCGCCTGTCAACACCGTCAAGAGCTACCATAAGAGGTTCATTTGCGGTGCCTCCTGAGATTATCACCTCTCGCTCTGGGAAGAGCTCAGCTTCCCTTGTGTTCAAGAAAGAGCTGCGCCTAACGGTGTAGGGGATGCCGATGAGATCCTCGTCAGTGTCGAGGAATTTCCAGTCACCAGGTTTGAACAGCCAGGCTTTTGTTGCGTGCTCGTCTTTAAATATGAGAACACCTTCATGGCGATATAGTTTGTCGTACCACCAGCTGCTACCTTCTTTAGCGTCCATGACCTTAGACAGTAAAAGCTGACCTCTGCCTGTATCTAATGCAAACTGGAACTCGCCGATTGTACCATCATCAAAACTCATTCTGGCGCGACCTACATCTACAAGGTCGCCTCCTCTGTCTTCTCTTAGGGTCATCTCTGCTACACCATTAATGACTTCACCTTGCATTGTCATCCAACGAGTCTTACCTCTGCCGTCTCTTTCTTGTGTTTGCGTAAACCATACTCCTGCAACGGTTGGAGGGGCGTCATTCGTAGAAGGTATATAGAAAAATCCAAGGCCTTGTTTAGGGAACCTACGATCTTCCCATATGCCTGCATGTACTCTTGAAAGATTGCCGCTTTCAACGCCTAGTGTTAAAGTTTCTTCAGGGAAGCTAGCGGGAATAACAGCTCTTGTTTCGTCTTCATGGACCGCTTTTACCTTAACTAGCCCATCAAGGGTGTCTTCTGTTGTTATCAGCCAGTCTCTATGTGTAATAGGAGTAAAGTGTGTTGACTCGCCTATTGCTATATTTTGCTGGCTCCCGTCATTCACGTGTATACTGTCTTGCTGCCCTCCTGCTGTATGTATGCCGAAGATTGTTCTTACAGATAAGTAAATGCTACCAGGTAAACAGACTGCCTGATAACAGCCCTCAGGTATTGCCGAGGGTATTGACTCAACTGGCGCTAGTATAGCCTCTACTGAAAGACTACTGTCAGGCAGATGCAGCACGCGGTCTTCCCACAGCATTTTCATTGATCGGCGTGTCAGTACATTAGGTCGACGGTCATTACCTGAACCCATCCAATCTGCGGCTGGACCTTTTGCATACTCTACGAGCTCTCCGCTGCGATTATACTCTTTTGTATGCGGGGCAAAACCTTTAGTGACCCAGTAAGGGTTATTGTGGAAAACTTCATGAAGGTCTATGCTAGTGCCGCCCATCCTATATGTTACGCTATGCGATCCACTTGCATGCCCTCCTGCGCCATTAAAAGATGGGCCGCCTATTAGATGGTATTGGTTAGGAACCCAGTCACCGAAATAACCCGATTGTACAAGATTAAAGATACTCATACGACAGTAGACGTGGGGATGAGTCGCTTCGTTTGTAAGAAGGACTTCGGCTCTAACCTCTATCCTTAGCCAAGGAGGGAGCTCTTGGACTAAAGCCGCTCTTATCGAACCTGCTCGTGACTCGGCAAGTCTATGCATTCGGGCCAATGACGCGCTACTCCGGTTAGGTGTACCTACTACAAACACCACAAGGTTTAAGTCATCACCGCGACCTCCGCCGTCTCCAGGGTGTGCAATCTCGATAGCCGACTCAATCCAAATTGTCTCGTCATCAAACGGATCATCGAACGTATGGTGGGAGGTTTTGTCTTTGTAGACTATCTCTAGGTATTTGCCTTCAAGGTCTTCAAAATCTACATTGCCGCCTGAAATCGGCCAAGCCATGTTACCTTGAGAGTTCTCAAAGAGATAGCCCAGGCTTTCCTGCGAAATACGTCTAATAAAGCCATCCATTATAAGGTCTTCCATTACTTGCTCCTTTTGTTTACTGTTCCTTTTAATTCCACATTGACTGCTGAAAGAGTCTTTTTTGCAGACTCAAGTGCAGCCCTCAATCGCTTGATTTCTTTATCACGGCGAGCTAGTTCATAAGCAATACGTGATTTTGCGTAAAGCGCTTCGCCTGTCATTGCACTTACATGGTTAGTGTAGTGCTCACCAAGAGATTCAGGGTCGTATTCTTCGTCTGTTGCATAGAGTTTCTTCATTTCGTTAACAACTCCGTGGCATTACTGAAAGGAGCTAATGCATCCAGAGCTTCCTCTCCCGCAGTAAGAAGTTGTTGAACAAGCCTGTCTCTGAGTGCCAGCTCAAAGGCTACATCTTCAGGTTCACACAGCTTTTCACGCATAACCGCTGCAAGGTGTTTCTCGTAATGTCCTCCGCAGAGTTCAAGGTTGCGGTCTTCTTTCACTGAATATTGGTTCATGAATTTGTCCTCGATAAGTATTGGTGTTGGATGAGTAGCTCTAGGGTCTTATCCCAGTCAACAAAAGGTCTATCTGAGAGACCAAAGTCTGCTCTTAAAGGCATACCTAGACCAGCGTCATCAATGTAAAGGTTTGCATATGCTTTAGGCGAGCTTGTCCAAGCAGCTTGTGTAGGGTTACGGTTTGATGCCCAAAGTTCGATCTCGCTATCAATGAACCACTTTATCGCTTCCTTTAACTGTTCACCGCTCCGCATTGTCCAGAGAAGGAGCTTGTGACCTTCTCTGTCTAGCTCCCTGAGCACAGGTGCTGCCCCAATTTCTGCCCCGATCATAGGATAAGCATGAGTTACACATGTACCGTCAAAATCAATAGCAATAATCTTTCCTGGCCTTTCTTTTTCACTCTTCATCGAGTTGCCCCATGTCTTTTAAGAGAGCGTATAGTATTTTGCTAGATTCATTAGTGCTGTACTCAGAGATCTCAACAACTCTTGGATAGTCTTTGCGGAAAAGGTCATACACGCCATCGTGAGACTTATTGCCCACCGTCCAGCCGTCCGGGAGTGGGTGTTTAGGGTTGCCTTTCACTTCATCAGCGTATCCTTGCAGCTGTTTGGCCTTAGCAAGCACATGGCGAACGTCAGGTGCCCTCTCATCTGTGCTAGAAAGCCCGATAAATGCAGCCGCCAGAAAGAGGTCAAAGGGTGTTATTTGTTCGCTTGTCTCTAGTGTCAATTCATTAGTCATGTCATTTCTCGCTTTTGAGGGAATTTTAACTTCGCTTCTTCTAGAGGCATTACTACAGGGCTATAGGCAGGGTCGACCTCACGGATATAATCGAAGTCTTTCTCCCATTGCTTTTCGGTGTAGACGAAGGCCCAGGCTACGCCAAAAGCTTTAACCATCTTGTCTCGCGCTTCACCAAAGCCTTTGGCTTCAATGATAACAGCGTGAGGGTAGCCTTGTTGTACTTGTTTAAGCATAAAAGTGATATAAAATTTACTCATTGTTTATTCCTTGAAACTTGAAACTACCGTAATTGAATGGCATAATAAGGCCTAACCATGTATGGTTATCAGGGCCAGCTTCAGTGATTGGCTCTACATCACCTGCAGGATCATGGATGATTACACCTCCTTGTGCAATCACTACATGGTTTGTATCATAGCGGGGGGATTGGGCTGATATGAGATAAGGTGACATCACCATGACTGTGGAGTCAAGCAATTCATCAACGTTGCATGCATAGGGTATTTCTACAAGAGTGTATCCTCTATCGAGCAGCCATTTACCCATTAAGGCTTCTGCACTTGCTTTACCTGTCTTGTACAGCTCTGACTCATACACGTGAGGCACTTCATCGCGCTCCAGGTCAAGTATGCACGCAATAGCTGTCCTCCAGCAGTCTCCGTGTATGTTATTACCGTCTTTGTGCTTAAACTTTTGAAGATGGTATTTCATTTTCTCTTCTCCTTAACTAGACCAGTGGCGTTACACTAGCCGCATCTTATTGGGTTAGTCTCGGTTTGACGGGGGTCTTCTATTCTAGGTCGGGCCCCGAAGCCTAAGCACCAAGGGCAATATCTCCAACCTTCTTTTTTGGGCGCTTGTGTGGTTAATTGTCTACAACCTTCCATTTCTTTTTCTCCTTGACTTTAATCTTGAAATAAGCTTTAGCGCGCCCATTGAAGACTTTTTGAGGCAAAGGCAAAAATAGCCCCAGGTCGTACCTGAGACGTCCTTCACGGAATACTTCAGTGAGAGATCTCCCCTCACACCTCACTTTGCCAGCCGCTCGAGACCACCAGAAGTCTCTCATCCTGGCATACTCTTGATTGACCCGTCGCGGTTCCAGTGCGCCCAGTCAGTGGCAAAACCCGCTTCTTCTAGTGTCCCTTTGCAATGGGGAGTAGCCAAGAGCATACCTTTGTATACCTCAGCCAAACGAGCAATTGTGCCGCCTTGTTCATTACAAAGAACGTACGCGCCATCTTTATCCGTAGTCAAAAGAGGGTCTCTGGTTGAGCCTTTGTGGTCTTTAAGAAGTCCTTTTAGAGGGCGAGGGTTTATTTTATCGTTCATTACAACTCCCTTTGAGCGTTGATAGCGGTTGAAAAGCTTGTCTGCGAAAAGATCACCAGGGTGTATGCAGCAATGATTCCCTTTTGCTGCGCAGTGCCATTTCTTGCCGTGAATCCAAGGTGTATTGTCTACATTGGTTACAAAAGCATTAATGGTTTGGTCATAGCTGTAACCTTTGAGGGGTCCTTCGCCTACATATACAAAGCCTTCTTTTATCATTTTCTTTGTTGGTTCCGGTAGACCTTTTGGGAGGATAGGGTAGAGATCAAAATAGTGACCACCTCTAATATATCTCGAGGGGTGTCGCATCATATGGTATGCTCCAGGAAATCTGAGGTGGAGTGCTAGTGCTTGCTCTTTATTCATTTCCTCCCCTCTGTGTAGTTAATCATTTTTGTCTTCTCTTTTTATTCCAAGAGCTTTCGCGGCAGCTCCTTCACCGTTATCCATGTCGTACAATGTAGGGTTAAGGGTGTCACCTGAGAGATCCATATTAATCACGCGACCTCTGATATACTCGAAGTACAAGTTGTCTCGCTCTAGGAGTTCACTTGCCTCTCCTATTGTCATTTCCTCGGCTTCTGTGATACCCTCCATGCATCTATGGATACCGAAAGGTGTACTTGCGTTCCAAAGTAGAGAGAGAACAGCGGCCTTGTCACGTTCCGAGATATCAATCGAGTTATCCATATTTAGCTTCCCTTTGTTTTTTTGATTAGCGTTTTGACTACATTAACTGTTGTGAAGTCTTGAGCCTTCTCGAGGCACTCAGCGTAAGTGCCGAATAGTCCGATGTATGTTTGGAGCAGCTCCCCTGAGATGTCTTCCCAGATACTCATGACAAATTCATCTTCAACCGTGGGGATGTTCGCATAGGGGTTTTGATGGTCCATACCTACTCCTTTGTTGAGTTGTGTTCCAGGGTGTACAAAGGCTCGCCATATGACTCATTGATTGAGCGTACCCAGTTAAGTAGCCCAGGGCGCTTGTCAAGGAAGGCTTTACAGCCATCTGCGAGCTTGATTGTCTTAGCTTTAAGGACAGTATCAATAAGGCCAAGAGCGACTCCTCTGTGTAGCACGATTACCTTGTTTATTCCACCGTTGATTCCAATGTGCTCTTCAATAGAGAAGTCTTTGTATGTTGAGATGATGTTTATCATTCTTGGGATACCTTCAGTAGTCCGCGCAGTATTGTCAGCTCATTTAAAAGATCACGCACTCTTTCTTTGCGCTGTGTTCGTAACGCTGCAAGTGAATTAGTCTTTGTGAGAAGACCTTGAATGAGCGCCACATTTTGCACATATGCAATATCAAACTGTGTAGTTATGGGGACATTTTCTGCTCGCTTTACATGTGTTTCTATGCGCTTTGTGAGGTCAGGCTCTTTGCTGCTATCACGTTCTGCAGTCAAGGCAGCTCGCCGCGCAAGTTCTCGCTCCATGTAAGGAATACACACTGCGTTGTGACTCTTTGGGCGCAGTGTCTTAAAGTACTTGATGACATTTTCAACGTGCTTAATGTGCATATCCTCGATAGCAACTACTACGCCATTATTGCTACTATCGATCCAATGCCCTGAGTTAAGGTATGAAAGGGCATTTTCAACACCTTCCTTAAATTTCTTTGTGTCTACGCTATCATAGATGCTCATGTGATGCTCCTGTATATGTGAATGTTTACATGGAAAATGTTCTAGGCTTCTTTCGAATCGGCTATTTGGCATTCATTTCCTTGTGGTACTGGACAAGCTCAGGCGAGATCTCTGGGTCTTCAAAGTATTCGATGTTAAACCCTTTCTCGCGTAAAACTTTAAGACACTGTTCTTGGGTAGTAAACGATGTCTTTTTGAGCTTAGGTGTGGCAGTTGTAGCAAGAGACACTAGCATGCCAATGTTAGTTGGCATCCCATTAATCAAGTATTTCATCGCATAAAGCGGGTGATTATTCATCCTGCTCATTTGTTTCTTCCTTTTTTACCTCGCGATGCAAGCACGCTAGCGCCATATAGAACGATTATCACTATACCTGTTACCTTCCCCCACTTTGTGAAAGTGTCCACGGCAACCTGTTTTTCACTCTCCGCCAGTAGACCACACTCGTCTTTACCCCAGCGTATCTGGATGAAAGACCCTATCTCACCGCCTATGAAGTCGCCCTGTAAATCAATAGTGCCGCTAATTACGCCGCTATCGCCAAACACAGGGTACGCTAGAGTGGTTGAACCGAAACCAGGCTCAGGGGCATCGAGAGACAGTCTGTTATACAGTAAATTAGAGAGTGTCAGTAGGCTCCCCTTGCTGTTATTCTCAATCTGCACGTAGAGCACGTCTGTGTCTTCTAGCTCAATGCCTTCATACGTTAAAACAGTCTGGTTGTTCATCTCAAGTGTGACTTGTGTCTCGTCAAATCTGAGCGTGAAATCAGCTGTAAGATTCTCCCAAGGGTAGTCTGTTACTGCGTAGTTTTGAGGGAAAGCAAGGGGAGGCTCTCCAAGGTATATCAAGGGGTTAGCACGTGTGCCAAAACCAATGAACATTACACCAGCATCTAGACATGCGTCTGGGCCAATGATCTCGTCACGCATTCTTTCTAACTCAGCACGCCCTCCTGGGAGAAGCTCTGCTGCACGCTCATCGAGTGTGACTACAGCGCCTGGCGACATTGAGACGCTTAGGGAAGCGAAGGTAATAGCCGGTGAGAATAGTAATACCATTAATAACTTTTTCATGTCATCAATCCTTTGTACGAACATTAATTATGTAGAGAAGATAGAGTCCTATAGTGGCAACTAGCCCTATGAGGATCACTAACTCGGGTATGTTGAGGGTGTTAATTGCAACTGCGTCACTAAATAAACGGTGCATACTATCTCCTAGAATGGTATACGAGTAATTAAGTGTGCTTTTGCTGCTTCATAGGCAAGGAACCACTCATAGTGAATGCTAAGGAGCATGTCATTTTCGTCAAATACACCATAGCATTCTTTTGTTCTCCCGAAAATTTCACTCCATGTGAGCCACCTGATCATAGGGGGTCCGCTAGTTTTATCGCTATTGGATTGATCGCGCTTCACTAACATTTCGTAGTGTTTTTCCTTGTCACTCTCTAAATGCATCTTGCCGCCTTCCGTGAAAACGCAACCATAGGCCACGTGCTCACCATCTTGCGAAGTCAACTCTATGACCTCATGTCTGTGATCAATTAACATACGTTCTCCTAGTATTGTTCAATATCTTCAGGGAATAGATTAAGACCCATGTCATTCAGCATGACAGCCTTTACAGCTTCTGCAAGTGTTACAGCTTCAGAGGACATTAAGCCCGCTTTTAAGATGGTGACATCGTACCGGCCTTCTTCGTCTGCCCATAGGAGAGCTACTAGTGCTTTGTTGGGCGGCTTTTCTTTGCCGTCTTCATCTACCCGTACAGGCAGTTTTTCTGACAAGTTTCTGAACATGAGAGCAGGGGACACTTCTGAAGCTTTTACGTCCTCGCCTGCCTGGAGTCTTTTGCGGATCTTGTCGTCTTCACTAGGCAGGGTGACTACGATTTTACTCTTAGCTGCTAAGGCGCTCAATAGTAACTCTGTTAAGGTTTTCTTTGTTGCTTCAACCCATTCGCCTAGCAAGTGACCGTTTTGCCTGTTTACATGAAGAACGCCGCCTACTAATCTATAGTTTTCACCTAAACCTTCTACCATGATCTCTCCAAGAATTTATAGTTGACCCAATCAATTTTAGTGAACACAGGGAGCATTGGGACGCCCCCTTCTATTTTGTACTGTTTAGTGACAGGGTAAGGGATGTGATAAAGTGTACATCCTTTGATTGATGTTTGCGAAGTGTTTACAAGTAAATCTCTATCTGCTTGTAATTTTATACATCCTAGGATATCCTTATGCTTGGTGTCGTGCATTGGCCCTGTACAGAGAAAGTGAAAAGGCTTAGGTTCTCTTCTTTTCCCTGGGGTCTTAGGCACTTTTAATGGCAGTTTTAGTGGTAGCTCCTAGCTTGCTTGATTCAATCAAGTTTTCTATCGCTTTAAGACGAACGGCCATCCCTTCTCTGAAGTGCACCAAAGCGTCTTGCTCATGCTCAGGCGCAGATAGACCATCTTTCATCTTTTCAATTGCACTACCTATCAGATATCGATTCCTGATTACCCCTTTATAGAACTCTTTGTCTTCCCCTAGTACAACCACTAACGTGTGAATGCAGATTGCGATGCTAGCCTCAAGTTGCTCTGTTGTGATTCCTGTTGTCGCTTCCATTACGTTTCTCCTGATTGCGTAAAAAAGCCCCTAAGAGAGTTCCTAGGGGCTGTACTACATTACAACGGCTTAGATTTAGCCTTCTGCTTCTGCTTCTTCTGCAGCGGCTTTCTCTGCAGCTTTCTTCAAGCGATATGCTTCGAGAGCGGCCATAGCTTTTGGCGATGGTGTGCGCTTTTCGATACCAGAAGCAAACGCTTCAATCAGCTGGTCTTGATGCTCGATAATCCAGGTAGACAGATCTTCATCGTTCTCAGTCGCGGCCATGAGAGTGTTCTTGGCTTGTAGCGCTTTCTCTTCTGGGGAGAGACGCTTGACTTTCGGCCAACGGAAAGACTCTACCAGTTGCTCTGCATTGTCAATTAAGAATTGCATGTCCTGGTTGAGGTTCAAGTTGTCCTCAGTAACAGCGGTATTGACAGCTGCAAAGGCGCGGGTGAGACGATTACGATCAACGACTTTAACACGGCGGACTGTACCTGTTTCGAAGGCAGCCTCAATAGTGTCTTGGTTTTCCACCATCCATTGAGATAAGCCTTCGTTACCTTCCGTAAGTTCATTCAGTGCAGCAATGATTTTAGGACGGCGCAGGTAAGCGTTAGCTTCAGCACGTGTTTCAAATACGTTACCGTCAACGAGAAAGCCTTGTGTAATTTGTTGCGTCATAAGATTGGATATCCATTTTACAATAATAGAGAGTGCAACTCATAAGAGCTGCGATTAAAGCCCATAGTGAATAAATGGGTTCATTTAACTGTAATTAAGCTTAGTCAGGCGTCTCGGCGAACCGAAATTGACTCCTGATTTCTGCTCAAAGGGCACCAACTAGGTAGCCGCTGCAGCGCCTCTGGGGGTTTTCGGGAGACCCGATGAAACTGCCCAGACTTGCCCAGCCGCGTCCATAGCGTGCTTCTCTATTAATCTTTTGACTTAACATTTTGTAGATTAAACGTTTGATATTTCTGTGATTTCACTCCCATCTTCAAGCTCTTCATTGAAGGCTTTATCAAGTAAGGCTTCGAATACGAAAGGGTTGTCCATCATATCGCTGGCTTTGTTGATGTGAGCAATAAATTGATTGATATACAGAATATCTACACCCATGATCTGATCAATGAATGTTTCAGTGTCACTCATATCAACCTTGTTCGATTGAAGCATGATCTTTAAGGTTTGACCTATAGAGATTGACCAGCCTCTCTCAATGAATTTCTTCATGCGCAAGACGGAGGTGAAAGGGTAGAGCAAGCCTGAGTAATACAAGGTCTTGCTCATCATACTATGAAGGGAGGCGTTAGGTGTTATCAAATTGTCAGTCTGGTAATCATAGCAACAGTGTGTGTGTATAAAGTCAAAGTTCTTGACAATATCACTGTAAGCCCCTGAGAACCTCATGATCAGCTGTACACCGCTCTTCAAACTTATCGCGTTGTCAGTAATTACTGCGACTCCATACTCAAGCTTAGCCTCTTTAGGGCCGCCTTTAAGCATTAACATACGCCGTTGCAAGGGGTTAACGAATAAGTGGCCCTCAACGTCATCTAGGTAGGCTTGATACGCTTCAACCACGTGAGAGGGTGCAATAAAGACTCGATCTTCTATATCTCCTTTAATGTTTTCAAAGGGACGAATAAAGGGTTTTGCATACGAACGTGTCTCTTTTACAGTGTTGTTACGCCGGGTGCAAAGCCAGTCAGCGATATCAAGTGACGTCTTTGCGCTCTTAAAGTAAAAGTCATAATCATTCACTTTAGTGCCCATCAACAACGAGGAGATGGCTCCTCCAAACACTTGAACTTCACTATAATACGCCTCCAGAAGATCCTTAGACATTCCTGTGTCTTTGAAGCTTTTACCCACTTCTTGTATTTTCTTGCATAGTCGTTTCTTTATTAATTGAGGCCTTATGCCATCCATGCTATAACTCCTTGATGTGTTTCAATGTGTCTGCTTCATGCTTATCTAGCCTTATCTCGATGAATCGCGGGAGAAATAGAGAGAACATTCCTGGCTTATCTTTGCTATTTATGACCTCATTAAATCTCACAGATACGATTTTACCGGCTATGTCTTTTCTGTCTGCCCAGATGAACTCTCTCATGCTATCAGTCAAACCTGACACACTGACTTCAAGGTTGCCTTCTTTGGAGCGGCACAGTATCGACCCAAAAGTCTTTTTGTTTTTACCGGTCCCCGGATTAAGCATGATGACTTCAAGGTCACAGTCTTTTTCACTCTTGAGCTTAAACTGCTGCTTAGAAGTGTGACTTTTCCATATAGCTTTTGCTTCTTTTACAATTGCTCCTTCTTTGTTTTGAACGATCATTTCCTTGAAGAAATCCATAGCTTCTTGTTCAGAGTTAATTACAGCGTAAGGTATAGGCTTGATTCGATGGACAAAGTCTTTGTACCTCAATACTCTGGCGAAGCGTACTTCATAGGGCGTTTTCTCTTCCTTCGTTGAGAGTGTCTTGTAATCAATAAAGTCCCAAGCAATGAATAAGAAACCAATACCTTCAGGCATCTCGCTGTCTGATTTTAGCACACTATTGAGTATACCATTGCCTGTCTTACGCGGCATCACTTGGCCGTCAAACGTCACTAAGAATTCGCCTTGTATCTGGTAATACTCAGGAAACTTTAAGCCACCTAGCGCAAGACTCTCAATAGGAACTTCTTTGACTTCTCTCTTTATCTCGCTGAAAGCGTTTTCAGGGAAAAGCATGCCTGACCTGTTTTGGCACACAATCCCTTCATTACTTACAGTAATTGTGCCGTACATCCCATCGGCCTTCTCTTGAACGTAAGCCCCTTTCCAGTTGAAATTTCTGATGTCTTTAGGTAAACAACAGCGCATATATACTGTCTCAGGAAGAAAGTTCTTTTCAGCACGATTGATTAATTTGACACCAATATCGCACTTTAGGTCTTTATCAAGAATATCTTTAAATAGCCATGCAGAGCTAGGTGTCATTTTAGATATTGCCTCTGCTGCTGCCTCAATTGCTTCGTTACCTGTCACATCACGGCTCGCAAAAGATTGGAGAAGCTTAACGTGTTGCTCTCCAAAATTGAGAGCGCCTTGACCTGTTATACCTAACAAAGAGTTACTGGTCATGTAAAAGCGAGTATACGGGTTATAGGCAAGTCGCACAACATCAGCAAAGAGATCATACGCTAGCAGGTCTTCTAGAAGCCCTACTTTCATTGAAATAGAAGGTTCATCCTCGATTACTCTTAGCATGTCATAAACTTCGTCACCTTCGATTATCATGACGGGTCACGTTCAGGGTATTTCCCTTTAAATGTTGCAGTGATATCAGTGTCAATAAAACCGTATAGCGACCATATCCTGAAACCCTCAAAGCCTGCTTTAGTTAATTTCGCTGCAGTCTGTACAAGCACTGACAAACTTTGGTCTGTAGTGGTTAGCTCTATAGAAGGGTTGCTACTGTCTGTGTATGTCATTAGATACATTCTACTCTCCTGGCTCTCTCTTTGAGTGGCTGGACTTAAAGCTGATTTCTGTCTTAATATTAAGGTGGCCTTTAATGACGTACACAGCAAAGGTGTCATAGCAGCTATTTTGAAGTTCCTTGACTATGTTCTGTATCTCATCAAAAGTGTCTCCTTCTGCAGTGCCTTTTATTTGCGGCTTATTTCCACACGAGTATTTTAATAAGTACATCAAATAGGCCCCTTGAAGTTCTCTGAGACTAGCTTAAAATCGAGCTTGCTTTCGAGCCTGTATGCTTCAAAGTTAGTGTAACCTTGGGCAATATTTTCTTTCACCTCTTGCTCTAAGGCTTCACGGCTAGAGTGCTTAGTGTAGACATGATTTGGGTTGATGCTACTGCTATGTTTACGACTTAGGACATACATCTTCTTCTCCTGTTATAGTGAAGCCCTTTTGACTGGAGGGCAATAACCAGGCCTGTTATAGTGAAACCCTTTTGACTGGAGGGCAATAACCAGGGGGGGTAATACTCCTTACTTAATAGGGCACATTCCGCCTGCACACTCATCGTCAGACTCGTAGTCTGCATAATCAACATTTGTGATTACTTTGGTGGCGCTGACGAGTTGATCGTAGACTTCTTTAGTGATTTCTTCCAAAGGCGTCTGGGCAAAGCCATGACCTAAAGGTTTCAAGAAAGACAGAGTCTTGTGCTTGCTTGAGTAATTTTCTTTGAG
>Ga0306898_1000169_pt1 | contig 27988 bp, 37 predicted proteins | sample AntRauMFilla1564_FD_190424 | JGI IMG/M metagenome (GOLD analysis project Ga0306898, IMG submission 190424) | Saline lake microbial communities from Rauer Islands, Antarctica - Metagenome Filla 1 #564 (v2) (version 2) | ecosystem: Environmental > Aquatic > Non-marine Saline and Alkaline > Saline ...
GAAGCTCTCATGTTCGTCCTTGAATGCTTGATTCCACACCCCCCGCACCATTGCTACGTTGTTGGCCTGCACTTGTGCGGAGTATGGTGCCGCACGGAAGATCTTGTCTCCCGTGACGCGGTCAATGTACACTTGCTTGCCTGCCAAGTTGGCTACGGTCAGCTCTGCTGATTCTTTACCGCCCGATCCAGGCTCCTGCTCAATCCAAGTGATCGTGCCAGCCGGATCATTGTTCGAGTAATCCTTGATCATGGCTTCCCGATCTCGGGCCGCGACCTGACGACGTGCGACGTGCTCAATGACCATTGATCCATCGTTCAAGGCGCACATAAGGACGCCAGCAGTGTATGCACCTCCATCCGAAGTGCCAGCCTTGTCCCAATAGCGGATGCGAGCCTTAACGTGGTACTCGCTCACCGCAGCATCCAGCGTCTTCATCCTCTCAACAGGGAACATTCCGCCACCACGTGGAGTGGGACGTTGTTGGAATTGACCAGCCACGGCAAAGTCGCCCATGATTCTCTTATCGCGGTCAACAGTTGCGCGGCTGAATCGCTCTTCAAAGATCAATTCGCCTTCAACTGTGCGCGGATCGCCACGGTAAACCTCTTGGGGCTCCTGCAGCATGATGTCGTGTTCTTTGTCCTCGTACTGCTGGGGAATTGCTTCGCCTTCAACGAACCAACGCAGGCTCTCCTTGTGATAGCGTGCGGTCAGCTTCTCCGGCTCCATGTACTTGGGGCAAACGACAGTGAAGAATCGATTGGGCTCGTATTCCATTGGAAGGCAAACGTGAGTGTAACCGTAATCACCTTCAAGGATATGGCCGGACACGTCATTCTGGTGCAGACGCTGCATCATCACTATGACGACCGATTCGTTCGGATTAGTAAGTCGGCTTGGCAACGTTTCTCTGAATACGCGAATTGCGGTATCACGCTCAAGATCGGAGTATGCTTTCTCAGGGGACAATGGGTCATCCCACACAACCGTATCACCACGACGCCCAGTCATTGACTTAACAGCTACTGACTGACGGAACCCGGTTGATTCGTTTTCAAAGAAAGTCTTCTCATTCTGATCTGAAACTATATTCACGTCCCAGAGATTGTTGTACCATTCGCTTTCAATTATGTTGCGGCACTTGCGATTGTCGCGCGTTGCGAGGCCAGCCTCATGGCTAGCGCCGATGAAGCGGTGAGAGGGTTGGCCAGCTGGGCCCCAGAGCCAAGTAGGGTACATAACCGCCACACTGGTGGATTTGCTCGTACCGGGCGGGACGTTAAAAAGCAGACGATTGATCTCCCCCCTGCTGCACGCTTCAAGGTGTTCGCCAATGCAGTGTGCGTGCCAATTGTCAATGTATGGTTGCGCGGGCTCAAGGACTGGCCACGCACGTTGCATGTATTCGGCGAAGCTGCGCGAGCACAACTCCCTCTCCATCGCGTCAAAGTCTGCAGACGTCAGATTAACCATTGTCAACCCTCGCTGCCAATAGCTTGCGCATCGTATCGCTATCAAGCTTTGTAACGTCAAGCTGGGTCTTGATTGGCTCGCCATCTCTTCCGGTAAGCTCTGTTCGTTCTGCAAGTCCGAGGTCGCGAGCGATGATGTTGGGGTTCAACAATCCGCCTGCTGCCGCCTCGAACTTAAGAGCGTACATCATGTCCTCTGCCCAATTGACGACCAGAGTGACCTCAGGACACCATTGGCCCCTCCGCCAGCATCCCCAAGTGTCGCGAGCAATGCCGAGATACAAGCAGAGAGACTGAAGCGTGGGCGCGCGCATCTTTGGAGTATCTTGCAATTCGCTATCGCCTTGGAATGATACCAACTTAGCTTCTTGCAATGGGTTGGATTTCATCCAATCAAAGTATCCGCACAGCGCATTCAATAGATCGTCAGCGCCGTGGAATTTGCGAGGGTTGCGAAGGGAGCCAGCAGACAACTGCCAGAAGGCGTCTCCGTCGAGATGGCGTTCCCCTTGGACCGCCTCCTCTGGGATCTTCGGCTTTGGCGGGTTCTTCTGTTTTCCGGTTTTATGGTTCGGCATAAGCCTCTATCGCGCGTACAGAGCGCATAAGCATTGCTTATCTTGTGTTAGCCCAATAATATTTTGTGTAGGTGCTCGCAGTTGAAATCTTCTGCCGCAATAGTAAGGAGTGGTAATTCTTTGAGAATACCCCCCGGATAGAGTTGGAGCTCAAAGAGCATTACAATATCGCCATTGATTGAAGCGCCATACGTATGGACCCCAAGGGCCAAGTGGTCCTTGTGCCATCGGCGTTGGCTAGGCCTAAGCTTCTTGACCACGCTAGCGCCAAGTTTAAGCTCAAGGGGGTGGCAGTGGCTCCCGGACGTGAACCAACAGTCAGGAGCTCCAGCATCGCCGCCCTTGGCGAACTCTGTGAATGTAATGTGAGAAGAGCGGAACCTGCCCTCATCCCTAAGGATTGCACGCAGGTCCCGCTCTAGTTTCTTAACCATCGGCGATGCCGTGGCTTAGGCTGCAGGCGTATCATTGACTGGAGTATATTCCGGGTCTTTGTATGTGATATTCCGAACGATCTGCGAAATCACGCCAGCACTGGTCCCAAACATTTCGGCCAACGCCTTGTGCGTGTGGGCCGGACCGTCGCCAGCTTCATTCTTCAGCGCGCGCTTCCCTCGGATATCGATGATCTGTTCGTCGGTGAACCGACTCTTGATTGTTGCTTCATCGGGCATTGTCTTCTCCTTGGTTTAATTTAAATTGCGACATACAGTCGACACTCCCTTATCCGCCATACATAAAGCAGAAGCATCATCTATTACGCCATCCGGCCCTAAATACCCGCGAAACACCCCCCGATTGCTTTGGAATATCTTGGTAGTGTTTTCCTTCAGCAATAACAGTGCCTTACCGTTTCCTACGGATATCCCTTTGAGTGCGATAGCCCATTATAACAGTAGGGAGTGTTTTTACCGATAGATACCAGTGCTTTATAGCTTCCTACTTTCTTATTTATCGTTTTCCCCTTTTATAAGAAGCATAGGAGCATATTCTATCCACTTGAGGGTTTTTAAAAACCTAAAACGATATTTTCAAATATATCCGTAGGAAATAAGCCAGCAAGCGGTCAACAATCAAGCATCCCGCTGGGAACGCTCAATATTATTTCCTACCTTCTTATTCCGAATCACAACATTTCCTACCTTCTTATTCCGCATGCGGGGGGTCACTGCCTAAATATCCACAAGTCATGCATAAATACCTAATGCTTCTGCGCGTCAGCCGAGATATAAAGATTCTATTCAAACCAAGGAGAGACCAGTGGAACCGCAAGATGACTACGGATACCAGTCAAAGCCAAAGGTCAAGTTGGCCGATAGCGACTTCAACTACGCAATGAACAACGACGGCCAATTCCAGTCAGGCAGGGAACGTTGCCTGCTCCTTCACGAATTGCTTGATGCGAGAGGTAATCAGCTCAACATCGAGCTTGGGACCTATTGCCTCCACACAACCAAGAGCTCTGTGCGGGACGCAATCGAGAGCGGTGCAAAGTTCAGGATCGATTCCTACTCCATGAACACCTTCTTCTTAAAGGAGTCATACCCTGATCGTGGCTGGGACCAATACCTGGTAACGTATATGGCCGACTTCTCTCGTCCGGGCATCTATCCCTTCTTGACCCAAAAGACCAAGTTGAGGGTTGCCAAGTACCTTCAGCTTCAGGAGCAATCGTAATGGCCATCCACAGCATGGAGCGCATCGGAGAGACCCATGGCCCGGAATATGAGGAGCTGGCAAGGAAGGTCGCGATGGTCGCGGTCACGCAGCTTGATTCCCTCGGAGAAGGCTTTGCGCTTCTTGAGGACGTTATGCAATGCGCAGTCCACCAGCTCGTGCATGAGGAGCCATCGCTGATTCGAAAGCTCAAGGTACGCAAGTCAAGCAAGACCATGCATTTCATTGCGACCCTCACGCTAGGCCACTACGGCTTATACGTCCACCCCCGCCAGCCTATCTTCGGCCGCAATCACCGTACCGTGTGGTCCTCCAGCCAAACGGCTGAGGCCTTCTTCGCGCGTAAGAAGGCGGTCACCACCGGAGAGTACAAGACTGCGTTGGCAACCACAAGGAAGGCACTGAAATGACCGAACGAACCAACCCACAAGAGATCGACGATCTCCGCAGAGAAATGGCCGCTGAGCAGGAATCAAGGCCTACAGCAGCAGACCTACAGAGCATGATTAACTCGCCATGGTCTTATGCCTCGGGCGACATCTCAAAAGTGTTGGATGGCGCGCTAAAGGAGATCGCGCGGCTTCAGGCGGTGCTGCAAATGATATCAGTGCACAGGCAGGCCTGCCACGAGTATGACGACGCAGTCCACGTTGAGCGTAGATCCTTCTGCGTGATCGATGTGTACGTGTTGGAGCAGGTAGCAAAGACGGCCCTGCAGGGGGGTGCATTCACGTCGTTACTTAATCCTCAATGGAATATCAAACTACATGATAATACTTAGTGCTTCTGCGGAGAGCATCGTGGATAAAGCTCTCGTAGGGTCGTCTCCTGCAACAGGTCTACCCCTAGAGCTCCCTCTCTAGGCCCTCCCCGGTTCCCTATCGCTGCGCGCAATAGGGGTAGGCCTGTCCCGAGACGAACCAACGCGGGCTAGCGCCCTTAACGCAACATGGAGACGACAATGGATACGAAACAAATCAGCGAAGCCCTAGTGGCCTTGCACACCGCTCTGGTCGCCAAGACCGAAGAGCAACCATTCCTCGAAGTTGAACTCAAGCTCAGCCAACGTGGCAATTGGTATACTGACCTGAGCAGAGATTACAACTCAGGCGATTACCGACTCACGACCATTACCTCGGAATCGCCCGAAGCGTGCATGGCCGCTGCTTTCGCATTCGTTGAATCAATGCCAGATGCTCACCAGCTGGCCTTGAACACTTGGCACAAGCAACTTGCCGAGGTAATCCACAACGCCAACAGGCTCGAAATCAGCAACGAAGTCATGGGTCCGCTGACTCAGGCTTCGCGCCTCATGGCCAAGAACCTGCTCACAGGACCGACGACCCCCCGACCAGAACCCGTGCGCATTGTTGAGGCAGGTGACTGCCCCTTCTGAAGCTCGCGCACACCAACCGCCCACATGGGCACAACCCGGAGAAGACCAATGAAGATGAAACTTATTATGACTGCTGCGGCAATGATGTTTGCAGCTCCTGCCATGGCCCAAGAGCGAGAGGTCACCTATTTCAGCGGTGGCGTCCTTGTCGCGAGCCCAGCCTACTACGACCACGGTTGCGACGCATTCCAATACATGGACATCTCACAGCGTCAGGCAGATCAGCTTCTGGCCTCAGACAACTGCTCGGTGGAAGCATCCGCAGATGGCGTTTACATTGACCCGGTTGACGTGGAGCAAGCCGCCGCTGCTGCGGCTGCCGCTGCCGCTGCTGCCGAAGAAGATTCCGTTGACCCGGCTGACCCTGCCGATCCCGGCGATACGGCTGACGCCGCCGACCCGGTCCACCACGCCATCCAACGTTTGCACCGCTGGAAGCGTTGGTTGCGTTCGCGCACTTAAGCCCATCATCATCGGCGGCAATCTCGTCGCCGATGATCACCTAACGCAGGAGACGACACTATGAACGCTATCCTCCTAGTCGCGATCGTGACCGCTTACCATCCTGGCTTTGAAGGCGGCATGATTGAAGAGGTCACATTGCACCAGATGCCTGATATGGTATCCTGCATGATTGAAGCTCTTGATCTTGAGATTGAGTTTCTCCGTGGCAAAGAACATGGAGTCATATCGGATAGCATATACGCATCCTTTGACTGCGAGACCCGCGAAGATTAATAACCACCAACCCAAGGAGACTACCTATGGCCGTTAAACCCAAAGAGAAAGAGATGCTACCGGAGGAGCTGAAGACCTCCACCGCACTCGGAGCTCCGATGTCGGACGACGACTTCTTCGATATCCCGACTGGGATGGAAGACGTCGACAATGCTGACGTAACCCTTCCGCGATATTCCATCCTGCAAGGCCTGAGCCCACAGGTCAACGACCGCAAGGATGAGTACATCGAGGGTGCCAAGATGGGCATGATCCTGAATACGGCGACGGGCAAGGTCATGGATAAGGTCACGCTCGTTATGGCCGCTTACCAGCGTCGGAACGTCGAGTGGATCCCCCGCGACAAGCCTTGCCCTCTGACTGGATTCCCACAGGTGACGGGGGGTGGTCTGTATCGCGACTATGGCACCGACGAAGAGATCCTGAGCGAGTGCACCGAGAACCCGGACAACGCATCCCTCTGGACGCCGCGCGGCCATGAGCTCGTGGTGACTGGGACTTGGTACGTGCTCGACCCGGAGACCCTCAGCCTTGGCTTCATGGCCATGGGCAAGACGCAGTTCACCAGCTCCAAGAAGTTGATGGCTGGGATCCGCGACGAGAAGCTTCGGACCACGCAAGGCATCCGCCCTGCGCCGCTGTTCTACCGTGCCTGGGAGATCACAACCCGACTGCGCGAGCACGAAGGCAATGAGTGGTTCGTCTTCCAGCACAAGCCTGCCTACCGTATTCAGGAGCACGAGAACGGTCGTGCCATCCTCGAGATGGTTCGCGAAGTCAGCCGGACCATCGCCAGCGAAGACATGAAGATCGACATGTCTGTCGGCGAAACCGAGGGTCAAAGTGGCTCTTCCAAGGGCGACAACGCTCGCATGTAAGTGACTGTTATTACTGCGAATTGGCTCTATGGGATTCTGCGACCCCTCGTCGCCTTAACTCATAGAGCCAACCTCAACCCAAACCTGTGGCGCTAAACTGCATGCCACTAATCCAGGAGACGCACCGTGAGCGATATCAATAACGACGAATTCTTCGCCGAAGGTCTGGCCGAATCGTCCGCGAACGACAACACCAAAGCCATGCTGGAGGCCTTCCATCTGCTCCGGTCTGCAGACGCGAACGCCGAGATTCTCAAGGCACAGCTGGAGGGAGAAGTGTCAATCTCCGCCAAGCTGCGCACCGTGACCATCCCGGCCATCCTCGACGAGATGGGCACAGAGCTATGGCGCGACCCGGAGACGGGCATCACCGTCGAGCTGGAGACTGCGGTGAACAGCCAGCTGCCAAAGGACATCATCAAGCGCAACGAGATGCTTGAGGCTCTCCGGCCTCTCGGGATTGAGCAGATTATGGCTGAGGAGTTCACGGTCCAGTTCTCTCCCAACGACAAGCGTGCGCATGCCATTCGCGCCATCCTGGGGCTCCAGCAGCAGACCACGGTCTTCGAGGACGAAGACGACGAAGACCTGCGCTTGACCAATGAGCAGATGGACCTTGTACAACGTCTCCGGGAAGCTCTGGAGCTGCAGGAGCTGCCAGCGGTCGAGAAGCTTGGGGTGCACGCTGCGCGGCTGAAGAGCTGGCTCAAGGAGCTCATCGGCAAGGGCAAGGGTCAGGAGATCCGCGAAGCTGGAATCTGGCACGGCAAGCACGCTAAGGTCGTGATGCCCAAAGCACCGCGCGGGGGGAAGTAAGATGGAAGCTGACAGATCGAACCGACGCGGCGAATGGCTGCAGCTCAACTCCGGCAATCGCTTCTGGATTGACGACTACCGCGTAGGCGATTTCCTCATAGAGGATATTGCCCATGCGCTATCCAATACGTGCAGATGGGCTGGCCACACAGACCAGTTCTACTCCGTGGCTCAGCATTCGGCGATCGTTGCTTGCCATGTCCCGCCGCACCTCAGGAAGGAAGCCTTGCTCCACGACGCCGCTGAGGCGTACCTCGGAGATGTGCCACGGCCTCTCAAACGGTTGATCCGGGATTACAAGGCAAGGGAGAACTTATTGCAGGCTCATATCTGCACGCAGTACGATCTTCCGATCTGGTTGTCGCAGGAGATAAAAGAAGTTGACAATGCTCTTACGGTCGATGAGCGACGCTGCTTGATTTCGGCCAGCTCTGAAGACCACGACTGGCAGTTCAAGGTTGGCCTAGGCATAGAGATCACGCCCATGCATCCGCGCCAAGCTGAGCAAGCTTTCTTGTTATTATGGGAAGCGCTGAAGGGAGATAACCAATGACCAGCCCAATCATCTTCGGTGCAGGCCTATCCGGCCTCATCGCTGCGCGCATGCTCCAGGACCTCAAGCCTATGATCCTGGAGCGCCAATCCTCTCTACCGAACAACCACGCTGCAGTATTGCGCTTCAGAGACGAGACCGTAAGCTTGGCGACCAATATCCCCTTTCACAAGGTCACGGTCCTCAAGCAGGTCTGCAAGTCCGAGGGACCGATTGTTGACTCAATCAAGTATAGCCGCAAGGTCACACGCGGATACTCCAGCAGGTCGATCCGCAATCTCGATCCGGTGGAAAGATACATCGCACCCCCCGACATTGTCTCCCGGCTGGCTGTGGGGGCGAACATATGTTATAGCGAAGACTTCTTGACTTGGTCTCACAATCTTGCGCGGGACCACGGGCCAATCATCTCGACCCTTCCCATGCCAATGGTGATGGATATTTTCAAGTGGAAAGACAAGCCGGAGTTCAGCTACAGTGCTGGTTGGACGATCACCGCCGATATCCATCCTGGCGTGCCTTGCGATCTCCACTGCACCATCTACTACCCAACGCTGTTTCCGTTCTACCGGGCCAGCATCACTGGTCGCAAACTCATGGTAGAAGGGGTTGGCGATGCGGTAGTCAACACGCCAGGATACCAAGCCAATTGCGCCGCAGAGACCTTCGGTATTGAGACGGATCTGCTGGTCAACGTCGAGTTCAAGAAGGCCTCCTATCAGAAGATCTCGGACCTCAGCCTCGACGACAAAGAGAAGGCAAAGAGGTTCGTGATGTGGCTATCGGATAAGCACCAGATCTACTCTCTGGGCAGATTCGCCACGTGGCGTCCGAAGCTTCTGCTCGACGATATCCCGAACGACGTACGCGTGATCAGGCGACTGATCGAAGGACAAACCAACTACAGAGCGAGGATCGAATCATGACCGAACGTAAACACATTGAAATCGTGGCCACTACGGCCAAGGACCCAGCCGAGGCTGCAGGGCTCCTCATCTTCACGAAGGCCACACGCCTTGCCATGGACGGTGCCAGCCTTGACGCTATCGTGCAACGCTGTCGCGACGAACCGGACTGGATGATGGAGGAGCTAGCCTACATGGCCAAGACCATCCGCTCCAGCTGGGAGTTCCTTGATGTAACTTTCAGCATCCGCAATGTCAGCCGTGCCTGCGCCCAGCAGATAACCCGCACGCGCTACACCCCGATCGACGGTGACCTGTTCGGGTCCTACGCAATGCAGAGCCAGCGCGTAACCGATATGTCCGAAGCCACTTGGCACAACCCATTCGACGATGATTCCTTCGATGATCTACTCCCACCACACGAGCAGGAATGCTACATCTTCGATAAGTTCGTTGAACGCTCAATGGCTGGCTACAAATCAATGGTTGCGTCCGGCGTGAAGATGGAGGATGCACGCGGCCTGCTCCCGGTCAATCTTCATTGCAACCTGATTGCCAAGTACAACCTTCGCATTCTGGTGGACCTCATTCAGGCGCGTTCGAGCTACCGGGCTCAAGGCGAGTTCAATACCGTCGCCAGAGAGATGCGAGAGGCCTTGGTGGAGATGTGGCCATGGGCAGAGCTGTTCCTGCGGCCCAAGGACGAGCTGGCTTCGGAAGCCTATGCCGACGTATTGGCTGAGCTCAGCAAGCTTGGCGTAGATTCAAAGGCGGTCCACCCCCTCAAGATCGCGTTGGCCAAGCTCAACGATATCTTGCAGGGGGGTAAGTGATATGCCCTGGACGATATCTGGATTCTCTTCTGCCTGCGGTGGTTGGGCAGCATCGACCTTTGGCTTAAAGGTCTTCGAGAACAAAGCAGAGAGAAGGCATAGGTTCCTTGAGGAAGCTCTAGAGCTTTGTCAAGCCACTGGCGGCACCAGAGAAGAAGCTATCATGCTTGTTGATTACGTTCACGGTCGTGAGACCGGAGAAGTCAATCAAGAGTTCGGTGGCGTCATGGTAACGCTCGCAGTGATGGCTGAATCTCTTAGCGTCAACCTTGAAGATTGCGCAATGCAGGAATACGAGAGGATCAATCGCCCAGAGGTGAGGCAGAAGATCCGCGTCAAGCAAGCATCTAAGCCAGATAGCGGTCCGCTTCCTGGCCCAACGATCGGAGAATGACAATGCAGATAGTCCTTGATATCGACGGCACCATTTCCGACTGCAGGCATCGTCAGCACTTGGCGGTGGCTCGTGCGTGGGATGAGTTCCACGCTGAATTGAGATACGACGACGCAATCCCCAATGTGTTCCTGGTTGTTCACGCCCTGCTTGCGGCTAATCACAATCTGATCATGCTCACGGGAAGGCCGGAAGAGTATCGCCAGGAGACCAAAGATTGGTTCTCCAGTACCTGCGATTGGTCCGAGGGGGAAGATTACAGCAACCTCCTCATGCGTCCCAAAGGAGATTTCCGGCCGGATGGGATCCTCAAAGTCGATCTGCTGGACTTGTGGACCCAGGCAATGCAGGTGGACAAGAAGAACGTCTTGGTTCTTGACGACCGCGACATCGTAGTGGAGGCCATGCGCAATGCTGGCTACACTTGCTTTCAAACCGCGCAAGGCGCATTCTAGGAGACGCTCAGATGAAGATACTTCCTAAGAACCTTATCGTTGTGGTTGGATCAGATGGTGGCCTCGGTTCCGCTATCGTGACCGCGACGATGGACAATCCAAACAACCACGTCCTGTCAATTCCTTGCGACCAATTGGACTTTCGCTTTCCCGCTGCGGTCGTTGATGTGTCGTCCGATATACGTCGCGATACCCACTTGGCCATAATCGAAGGCCTGCTGTCTCCTGACTACTATCCCGTGCTGATCAACTGCGTTGGAAAGAACTACATTGAGTGGTTTACCGATGCCGACCTGCATCAACTTCAAGACCTCATGAGGATCAATTGCCTATCCCATATTGAACTGGTGCAGGACTTGATTGGCTCCCACGAGCCAGCCTACGAATCGGAGAAGGAGTTCAACGATTGGTTCCGAGGCACTGGTGCCCTCATCGAGATCATCAGCAACGCTTCCCATATGCCAATGACCAATTCGGTCTTCTACAATGCGAGCAAGGGCGCACAGCACATCGCGACGCTGGCTCTCGGTCGCGAGCTTCGCAAGACCCATGGCCTTACAGTCTTCGGGATTAGCCCCAACAAGCTCAAGGGTACCGGAATGTCTAATTACATTGACGACCGCGTTCCAGATCTCCGAGGCTGGACACCAGAGCAGGCTGCAAGCTATCAGCTGGCGTCGTTGCCAGCAGGTGAGGAGACCGACCCAGCAGCGCTAGCGGGCTTGATCTCCTACCTCGTCTCTGCGCCAGAGAACCACAAGTACCTCGCCAATACTGTAATCCCATACGGAGCCTGATCATGAGCCATCCATTAATGACTTCTAATCCTACCATGTCCCCCCTGCTGGGGCTTATCAAGATCGACCAATTGGCCTTCATCGCCCGGAGCGACGAGGACGAGATTGCGATCAAGAAGCAATTGCGCCTCACCCATGCAGACTGGGTCGAGGATTACGTTGTCGCCTCCGGATACGTCCAAGGCGCGCGCAAGGCCGGAGAGCCGCGCGGGGCTCAAACCAATATCGCCAAACTCCTCTTCAATTACGATCTGGGGGTGGAGCTTGAGATACTTCGCTATACCGACGGCCACAATTACGCGGACGAGAACAAGGTGCCATCTTGCTCTCTTTGCCATATTGGGGCTCATGTCGAACCCGGAGTTGAGCTTGAGGGTAGCTTCAAGGATTGGATGATGTGCTGCAATATCATCCAGCAGGTCGAGACGCAAAAACACACCAACCCCTTCTTGGTTCGCACGGGCCGCAAGTACCGCTACACGATCTACGATACCTACAAGATCCTCGGTACGCACTTCAAAGTCATTGAGAGGCTTTGAGCATGGACACTAAGGATCCATACGTAACCGAGCTCCTCAATCGCATGGCCAAGTTGTATGCGGAACGCAATGCGGTCTACAAAGACAACTACCTCAAGGTTGGCGGAGTCATGGAAGCTCTATTCCCTGAGGGGATGGTATTGAAGACTGCAGAGGATTACAACCGCTGGCACCTTCTTGAGCTAGCCATCGTCAAGCTGACGCGGTACGCCAACCAGTATGAGAAGGGTGGCCATGCAGACAGCATAGAGGATATGATCGTGTACCTAGCCATGGTGGCTGGGCTTGACAATGAGGCGGACACTTTGAAGGCTTTCATGACTAGCCCAAGCGTGGAGGATTAATCATGAGAGAGGAAGACGACCTCAGCGATCAGGACCCTTGGTATCAATGCCGCAGGTCTTCAATCATCGCCAGGATATACAAGCGCACAGAGACGGTCTGCGGACCACTGCCAAGCCCTTGCATATTGTGGACCGGGCCAACATCTGGAAAAGGCAGAGGCGGGGGGTATCCGCGAATGTCTCTTGATGGTGGAACCGTTGCGGTCCATAGGGTCGTCTTCGTAAACTTCCACGGATACATACCTCCAAAGAAGCAGATAGACCATAGGTGCAAGAACCGCCTATGCCTCAATCATCTTCATCTTGAGATGGTGTCCGCCAAACTCAATTGCGCCAGAAGGAGCACCCCCCTCGACCAACTGTACTCAGACTTTGAATAGGCACAACCATGATCATCTTTGATACCGAGACCACAGGCCTAGTGATGCCATCGGACGTTCCGCTCAATTCACAACCCAAGATAATCGAACTCTACGCTTTGAAGGTAGACGACGATACTCTGGAGCCCATCACCAGCATCGACCTGTTGATAGATCCGCAGGAGCAAGTGACCGATGAGATCACGCGCATCACCGGGATCACCAACGACATGGTTCGAGGCAAGGGTTCATTCGCTTCGCACTTCAAATCAATCCAGAGTTTCTGGTTCGGCGATAGGGTCACCGTTGGCCACAACGTCAACTTCGACAAGGACATGCTCGAATTAGATCTTCGTAGGCTTGGCAAGGTGACAACGTTCCCTTGGCCGCTGGGGTGGCTATGCACTGTGGAGCTGACAGAGCATTACAAGGGCCGCAGGATGAAGCTTATTGACCTGCATGAGTACCTCTTTGGCGAGAGGTTTGACTCTGCGCATAGGGCCAAGTCAGACGTTGAAGCTACTCATCGTTGTTTGGTGGAGATAAAAAAGAGAGGAGACTTGCCGGAGCTTCAATAGAAATAGCGTGCTTGTGCTTCCCATCCGGGACAAGAGGTTTAAGGGGTCTATACTGCCCTCAGGGAGACGACAATGAGAATAAGAACTGGATATTCATTCAGGGTTGCCTATGGCTTTTTAGCCGACACAATCAGCAGGATAGATACCCCCTACGCGCCAATCACCGACAGAGCCTCTACCTACGCATTCAATCAGTGGACTAAGCTCTGCAAGGAGAGAGGCCTCAAACCTATATACGGCCTTGAGATTGCGGTGACCGACTCACCTAATGCCAAGTCTATGAATCTCAATCACGTCACGCTAATCGCGACTACAGAGTTGGCCCCCCTCAACCGCGCGCTAGAGCTTGCGTTCAGCAAGATGAGATACGAGCCGCTGCTGACCTATGAGGATCTCAATCAAATAGATCCGAGCATCAAGATCATCCTTGGACGTCGGGTTGATCCTTCCCTGCTCGACCCCAACCGCGAATACTACTACGCTGATTGCCCGTCCACAATACCGTTCATGCGGGCCCAAGCCGCAATACACGGCTGGAAGCCTATCGCCACTTCGGACAACATGTACCCTGCGCCGGAAGACAAGAGCGCGTATCAGCTGATGATGGGGCGGGGGGCATCGGACCAGACTTGGCCTCAACATATCATGACCACAGAGGAGCTGTCCCTTGTCGCCTCAAAGGAAGCCATGGACAATAGGGAAGCCCTTGCGGAGTTGTGCACCGCGACAATGCTGCAGGGGGCGCTAGTCAAGCCAAAGACCGATATGGACGTTGAGCAGTGGTGTGCGTACGGAGCCGCCAAGATGGGATTGGACATCACTGACCCGGAGTATGCTGCGCGGCTGGAGCGCGAACTAGGCGTGATCAACCAGCTTGGCTTCCAAGACTACTTCCTTATCATCGCAGATTTGATCCGCTACGCCAAGACCGTTATGTTTGTTGGTCCCGCCCGAGGCTCCTCGTGTGGCTCGCTCGTCTGTTATCTAATGGGAATCACGACAGTGGACCCAATCCTGCACAAGCTGCTGTTCGAGCGGTTCTTGGATCCTGGTCGTACGGACCTTCCGGATATTGACATTGACTTCAGCGACCAGAACCGTCACAAGGTGTTTGAGTACCTCGGAGATAAGTACGGACGAGATCACGTAGCCAAGCTTGGCACCGTATCCTTTATGCGGGAGCGCATGCTAGCCAAAGAGATCTCCGGCGCTATGAACATACCTCTATTCAAATTCGAATCAGCCATCCAGAACGTTGAAAAGAATGAAGGCAATACCACATTCCAGAGCGTGCTCCATAACACCTCAGATGGCGCTAAGCTGCTCAGGGAGCATCCCGAGCTGGCAGTGGTCGGAAGGCTTGAGGGCCACCCTAGGCACCACTCTACTCACGCGGCTGGCGTCGTCGTCACCGATAGACCAATCAGCGACTATGTAGCTGTGGACGCTAGATCCAATACCGCAGAGATAGATAAGAAGGACGCCGAGGATCTCGGCATGCTCAAGATTGACGCGTTGGGATTGAAGCAGCTATCGGTGTTTGAGGATTGCCTCGCTCTGATTGGCAAGAGTAATGAGTGGTTGATTGATCGGCCACTCGACGATCCGCTAGCGTTTGCGGTACTCAACAATAAGCTATTCTCCGGCGTGTTCCAATACAACGGTAGATCGTTGCAGATGGTGTCGAGCTCATTCCACATTGAGGAATTCGAGGACATGGTTGCGACCACTGCTCTCGCTCGACCCGGCCCGCTTGGCGCTGGAGGCACCGACAAGTGGATTGCCGTGAGGACCGGACGCAATCCGACATTGATAGAGCATGAGGCCTTTGAGCCAATCCTCGCAAGGACAAAAGGCATCGTCCTATACCAAGAGCAGGTCATGGAGGCTGGCAGGCAAATCGGCGGGATGAGTTGGGAGCGCGTGACCAAGCTGCGGAAGGCTGTGCAGTATTTCGGTGGCGCTAAAGGCATGGAGGAGTTCCGTGCTGAGTTCCTAGCTGGGGCCAACGAGAGATCAATCCCAGAGGACGTATCAATGCGATTCTGGGACGACCTGCTTACCTATGGTTCGTACGCGTTCAACAGGTCGCACGCTGTGGCCTACTCAATGATCTCCTATTGGTGCTGCTATCTCAAAGCTCACCACTCACTGGAGTACGCTGCGGCAATGCTCAACCATGAAGCCAAGCCGGAGCGCCAGAGGATGATGCTCCGGGAGATGAGGGATGAGGGCATAGCCTATGTCCCTGTTGATGCAGAATTGTCTGGGATGAAGTGGCAGGTCACCGACAAGGGATTGGTCGGGCCGCTGACCATAGTCAAAGGGCTTGGCCTTCGCACAGCCCAAGAGTTCCTACGCCAAAGGGAACGCGGGGGGGATTTGCCTAAGCGGGCTTTGAAATTGATCTCATCCCCCTCCACTGCGCTTGATAGCCTCAATCCGGTGACCGAGGGCATAGCCAAGAATCACCCCGATTTGACCGCCATCAACATCTTCTCTGCTCCAACGCTTATTGATGAGCTTGGTGCGGACGCAAGGAGAGATCTGTTGTTGATGGGTAGATTAATCAAGGCCACCCCCCGCAAGGATGAGAAGACAGGTAAGACGAAGATGACCGCGTTGCTGGAGGACGATACTGGGGACATCAAGATCTTCTTCAATCCACGCAAGTACGAAGAGTTCGGAGTCAAGATGCTTGACTCCGGTCGCGTAGGTAAGACCCTGTGGGCGGTCAAAGGTTCTACTCCCGATGGAGGTGGTATTGTGTTCGTGGACATGGTCCGCTTCCTTGGGGAGTTTGAGGAATGAGCAGTCCGAGCCAGATCAGCCCAATCCAGGATAGCCAAGCCGCAAAAGACTATCTCGCTAGGATCAACGCTCAATTCAGAAGCATCTTCAGCGCCTCTGTTGTTGTCGAATCCCTAGGCTACGAAAAAGAGACCGCCAACATCAGGTTCGATAGACAGGGCAATGTTAAAGCTCCAGGAGATCTTGCGCCCACCGACGAAGAGGCCAAGGCAATAATCCTGGAAGTCTCTGCGATGCAATTCCCGCATCAGGTGACGCTGGGTGCACTTCCCAACTCCGGCCTTCCGCCAATCATCAAGGATGCCCACAGCTCCGACCTGTACATATTCCGGACGCCCAAGAAGCAGATCAGATTCATTCAGGTCCGGGTCCAATTGGAGAACGGCGATAAGAGATACGTGCCGCAGACCTATTGGTCGGACGGATTGTGGCGCGCGGCTGAGCCGGAAGATGGCCTACCGATCTACAATGTTGACTTGGCATACAAGGGTGCAAGGGTATTCCTGCACGAGGGTGCAAAGGCTGCGCGTAGGGCCCAAGAGCTGGCAGAGGAAGGCAACCATCCCTGGAGCTCCTACTTGGCCACTGGCGTGCACCTAGGGTGGATAGGAGGAGCCCACCACCTAGGCCGCAACAGATGGTCAGAGCTCACCAATGCCGCCGGAGAGGTAATCATAATACCGGACAACGACTTCATTGGTTCCTACAGCGTAGCAAAGATTGCGGAGCGGTTCCGTTGTCCTACGTACTTCATACAGCTTGATGCTCGCTGGCCAAAGGCTTGGGACGTCGCCGACCCGATGCCAGACTCATTCTTCTCCTCGGACAACCTGTACCAAGGGCCGGAGCTGGACGACCTTATGCAATGCTGCAATAGGGCGACAGAGGAGCTTGGCGAGGTCAGGGGTAGGCAGGTATTCGCGGTCAGGGAAGAGTTCGCCGCCAACTGGGTGCGCATCCAGAACCTGCGCCACTACGCCAACTTGGCCAAGCCAGAGATCACCTTGGACAAGGAGCAGTTCAACATTCTGGTCCGGCCCTATAGCGACGTAGCGGATACCGCTGCACTGCTGGCCAAGGTATCCGGCAACATCTGCGATAAGGTAACGTTCATGCCCAACCTGCCTCCAGGCATGGTATCTGTTGATGGCGACCTTTGCCTCAACCAATACATAGACCGCAGGATCAAGCCTCTCAAAGGCGGAGACACCTCTGCTTTCTGGGAGTTCTTGGATTACCTGATCCCGTCGCCAGAGGAGCGGCACCAAGTCGTAAGGTGGATGGCCACGCTGTACGCTAAGCCAGAAGTGCGCATCGGCTACGGCCTGCTGCTGCTGAGCAAAATGCATGGCGTCGGCAAGTCGGCACTTCTGGATATGATCGCTGCGCTAGTCGGTAAGCGGCACACTAGCTTCCCGGGAGACGCTATGGTGCAATCCGACTTCAACGGCTGGGTGGTCAATAAGAGATTGGTCGTGGTCCACGAGATCTACGCTGGGCAGAATTGGAAGACCTACAACAGGCTCAAGAGCCTCATCACCGACGAATACCTGGAGGCCAACAACAAGCACATGGTCAACTATACCCTGCCCAACTGGAGTCACTATGCGGCTGCGTCGAACTCGCTGGAGGCTCTGCGGATCGAGCACGACGACAGGCGGTGGTACGTGCCTAGGCTGTCCAACTGGTTGTACCACGACTACGACGGGTTGTACCGCTTCATCAAGTCCGGGGGGTTGAGATATCTGGCCAGAGAGCTTCTTGCGCTTGACGACTTCATTAAGCCGGGAGAGCATGCCCCCCGGACGCAGGCCAAGTCTGACCTGATCGAGCAGTCGATGCCAGCCGACGAACGCATGGTCCTGATGCTGTGCGAGCGGCTCGAGAGCGGATGCTGCATCGACGCCAAGGACATCTGGTTGTGGTTGCAGAGCGAGATCAAGGGTCGAGCATACGTCACGCCTCAGCGCATCGGTTCGCTGCTCACCGAGCAGGGCTACCACGTCGAGCCACAGCGGACCATCGGGTCCAGAGACCGCCGGATGGTATGGAAGTCCACTGCCGAACGTGAGTCGGTGCTGTCCAACGTTGGAGCCGAAGAAGTCGATGCCAAGACGCTTGGCAGGTTGCGCGAACCAGCGCATACATTCAGCGGCGATTCAACCATGTAACGGGTTGCATCTTAGCGCCACAAATTTGGCCCTTAACTGGCAAGTCTGTTCTCGTGGGGAAAGCTACTCAAACTATTGACTTGTGGTTTCCCTTAAATTACATGCACTTACGACCCAGTGAAAATACTTCATGAAATTTGTTAATAGTACGTGCCTTCTGCGCTTGGACGAGAGATAGTACCTTATCGCCGACGGCGGTACGGGCCGGGTCCCCCAAGCATAAGGATCCCTCTGACTGGTAGGTCTGAGTAGTTGGCCCGATGGCACTTGATCCTCGCAACTCCCCAGCTCTGGTTTCCAGCAGAGAAGGCACCCCGAGAAGGGGACCACGAGCCGCCCACCCAAGGGCAGGGCGGCTTCTGACTACCTTCTTTTAAAACAAAACCCCAGGAGACGATCCGATGACCAACCAACCCAACCAGACCCGCTCGAACGAAGAAGCACAGGCGATCACGATGATGAAAGAAGTTCGCCGCCAAGCGAATTGCGCCTCGGACATCATGGTGGCGAACGTATTCACGATGATGTGGACATCGTCCATCTCTGCTGCCAAGGTCGTAGCGATCACAGCAACGGTCTACGACTGGTACAACGTCAACGACGGCATCCAAGCTTCCTTGACCCGCTTGACCCGCAAGAAAGTCCTGCGCAGCCGGATGGTATCCGGCAAGCGCCTCTACGAGATCAACTACTGAATCCCGAACCTAGGAGACGATCCAATGACCAAAGTAACCGTAGACCATTCCGCCCACATAGCCTCTCACGGCAGACCCGCCAAGGGTAAGGGGTCCTGGGTGTTCGCAGCGACCCGCGATGCCGACGTGGACGACATGGTGTTCTGCGACTTCGGGACCGTGGCGCAGTGCGCTAAGTTCGCCGCAGAGAAGCTGGGAGTGAAGGTAGTCTTCGCCCAGCCTTGATCCAACCACCCCCCGTCACAAGGCGGGGGGCAACCAACCTCAGGAGACGATCCAATGACCAACCTCATCCACCACGAAGACACCTTCCATCAAGCCAGCCTGTTCAATCTGGAGATCAAGGACCGCCATGGCGACCTCCGCAACCTGACCTGCTACGCCCACGACGGCAGAGGCTACGAGGACTGCCAGCCTTTCATCAACAAGCGTCCTTCGATGATACAGGACGTCTACAGCGACGAAGACCGGGCGACCAGCACCCGCCTTGCAACCGAAGAGCCAGTGCGCCACGGCGACATTGTAACGCTCAGCGGCAAGTCCTACCGCGTCCACGTGAATGGCAACTACAGCGACGCAGCCAAGCTGATCGACGTTTGAACCAAACCACCCCCCGTCGCAAGGCGGGGGGCAACCAACCTCAGGAGACGATCCGATGACCAAGCTGAAGAAAATCAATACAACAGAGACATTCGATGGCCTCTTGGATTCTGGCCGGAGCATGAAAGAGAACAACGACTGCGCGGTCAGGGCTGTAGCCGCAGCCTGCGACAAGCCCTACGCTGAGGTGCGGGAGTACATGAACTCTAATGGCCGCAAGCACGGCAAGGATACGGCCATAGCGCTGACTTACCGTGCGGTCAAATTCTTTGGGTACAAGACTGTGAAGGTTGAGATCCAAGATATTATTAATAAGTTCCCGAGGCCGCACTGCGACGTCTTGAAGAACTTTACTAGCCACCACCCTCGGCGGTTCCCTGGATGCCTGGACGAGAACAAGGTTTACCTGATCTGGTTCAGCGGCCACATCGCGGCATTCAAAGGTGGCGAGCTGCACGACTGGGCCATCAACAGATCTCTCCGGGCGCAATTCATTGATGAGGTCGTCAAGGATGACGCCAGCGCGCCAATGACGATTCTGACATAACAACATTCAGATAATTATTGTATGCTTCTGCGCCAATGCTGGAGCATACAATTTATACCCAGGAGACGAAACCATGGAAATCAAATCAAGTACTAATCCTGATCGGCCTTGGACAACTGATTGGACCCTCGACCTCGGTCCGGAGTTGTTCGCCAAGTTCAAGACCTTCACTCAGCTGATGGCTGAGGACCTATGCAATAGGTTCTACTCCCCAGTGTACTCTTGCCCTGCCATGGCAGAGATAAACGATGAGGCGGGTTACGGCTGGGCCTATGTTGGCCGCGATGAGGAGCTTGGCCTCTCCTATAACGATGCCACTCAAATCATAACGTTGTCAATCGACAATGAACCCGACGATGAGTTTGATCGGATGGACCCAGAGCACGAGGAGTGGTCAACCTCATCTCCAATGCAATGGCTCAAGGTCGCGGACTTCTTGAAGATGGTCATCGACGCGGAGGACCTATCAAAGCTCGCAATGTACGACCCAATCGGGACTGCCAAGATACGCGCCGCGTATGCTTCAATTCAATGAACCAACCCCCCTGCCAAGAGGCGGGGGGCAATCAACCTCAGGAGACAAAGCTATGAATACTCAGACAATGAATCGCACTCCCATTTTCCGCACCGGAGAGGGAGAGTTCATCGATATGAATTCCAAGGAGGATCTTGAGTGGTGCAAGCAGCACTACCCGGCTTTCTCGGCGAACCGCCCAAGCAACATGAGCGAGGATTACCAGTTCATGCCGACCCACAAGATGGCCACGGACCTGCAGAACCAGTTCGGCCTGCGCATGGTCGAGATCGGTCAGCAGTTCAGCCGCAGCCGGGACCCACGTGGCCAGGAGCACTTCGCCAAGTTCCGGATGCCCAGCTCGCTGATGAACCTTGCTGAGGTTGGCGACTCAGCTCCGGAATTGGTTCTAATGAATAGCCACAATGGCCGCATGACCGTCCGCGCCTACGCCGGAGTGTTCCGGTTCGTCTGTGCCAACGGCATGGTCGTAAGTGAGAAGTCGTTTGGCAAGCTAGCCCTGCGCCACTTCGGGGTCAACAACACCTATGAGGCCTTCAGCGAGCTACTCGGCAAGATGGCCACTGGCGTTGCGATCCTGGATAGCCGCATGGCGAAGATGAACGCTGTGTTGCTGGACCGTGGCCAGCAGGTCCGGCTGGCTCGTGAGGTGATGGCCCAGCGTGGCGTGCCGACATGGGTCGAGCCTGAGCACGCTCTTCAGGTGCACCGTCCATCCGATCAGGTCCGCGAAGACGGCCTGCGCAGCTTGTGGGTCACCTTCAACGTCATCCAGGAGAACCTGACGTCCAGGGACGTCGTGCACGCTCCGGAGAATGCCCGCCCGGTCCGCATGCGTCCGCTGGTTGGTGCACGTGCTCACGTGATCACGAATGAGCGCGTGTGGCATGGTCTGGATGCCTTCATCGAGAAAGAGCTTGGTCACCTGACTGGTGAACTGCTGGAGGCTCAGGTAGCTCCTAAGTTGCAGATCGCAGCGCCCAAGCCAGCTCCCCGTGGGGCCACTGCCATCCTCGCCTTGGCCACCTACGATGAAGTCTGCGGCGTGACTCCGGCTGAGCTGGAGCTCCTGACCAAGGAACAGCGCACCAAGCTCTCCAGCCGGAAGAGCTACCTCAAGAAGAAGGAGCGAGTAGACGCGTGAACCCAAAACGTGAGCCACCCACCCCCCTGCCAGCCAGCAGGGGGGTCACCGTGCTCCCTGACCCTGAGACCGCCACCCTTGAGGAGCTTTGCCAGCCTCTGAGCGGCAAGGCCGATCCTATCAGACGGGGTTGGGGTACGGGAGTAGGATCCAAGTACAGCACTAGGACGCCAACGTCGCTCGCTAGGCTATCCGCCAAGATGGCCCGGTTGGGAAAGATTAGCAAGAAACCTAAATAGCAAACCAAGGAGGCGACCCTATGGCCCGCGTGGTAATTGATTTGAGGGAACCGAGGGGGTCAATTCGTTGCACCCCCTCATGGAACATTTCATTAATGGAGAAGGCCAAGGCTCTGCCGGATCGCAAGAAGTTCGAAGACCGGGTCATGCATTTTGAATTGACCCCAGGCAACATATCCCGCGCCTTGTCTGCGTTTCCGATGGCTGAGGTCATCGGGGGCAAGGAACAAACCTCTCGCAAGCTGGCCACAGGGCCGCGCATGCCGTTCGTTACCAAGATGGAGCCCAAGGCTCTGCAGTCGGAAGCCTTCAGCTTGTGCCGAGGCAAGAAGATGTTTGCGTTCTTTGAGAAGCCGGGAGCTGGCAAGACCAAGATGATTCTTGATTGGGCTGTTGACCTTTGGTGCGCAGGAGAGATAGACGGTCTGTTCGTGTTGAGCTATGCCACCGTCCATGAGCAATGGGTGCTAGACGAGATCCCTGCGCACGTTCACCCGTCAATCCCTGTTCAGGCCACCTACTGGAAGCCGGGCAAGAAGCAGGATACATCGGTGCTCCATCCGGACAAAGACAAGTTCCGCGTGCTGGCAATGAACTTTGAATCCTATGCGGTATCCCAGAAGGCATTCAAACTGGCCAAAGAGTTCGCAGCCTCCGGCCTGATGGCCGCAGCAGTGGACGAGAGCCAGCGAATCAAATCTCCCGAGAGCCAAGTAGGCCTAAGAGCCGTTGACCATAGGAACGACTGGGGGGCTAGGGCTATTGCTTCGGGTGAGCCAACCCCTCTCGGAGTGCAAGACTACTACCAGCAGTTCTGCTTCCTGGATCCGGGCATCATCGGAGCTTGGACCTATGCAGCCTTCCGCTCAATGTACTGTCGAATGGGTGGCATGGACAACCTGAAGATCGTTGGGTACCAGAACCAAGAGAACCTCCACCGCCTGATGGCACCCTATGTGCACGTTGGGGCTCCAGAGATTGACGCTGAGAAGCTGTACGAGGTCAGCAAGTTTGATCTCACTCCAGCGACCAGATCCGCGTATCGCCAGATGATGGCAGAACTGAGGGTTGATCTTGAAGGCGAGAAGTTTCACTCTGTCCGCAGCGTGCTCCCCAAGCTAATGAAGCTAGAGGAAATAACTTGCGGCCGCATTACGAATAGAGAAGGCGAAACTGTATGGTTTGACAATACCCGAAACCAACTCGTCAAGACGCTACTCGAAATCAATGGGTCGGCTAAGGCAATAGTCTGGAGTAGGTTCAAGGCCGATCACGAGAAGCAGAAAGAGATGCTTGGAGACCGGGCTGAAGTCTTCAACGGCGACACACCCAAGCAGGCGCGGAGAGGCATCATACAGCGGTTCAAGGATCCGGCTGACCCCCTCCAGTGGCTATTGGCCTCCACTGGGGCCGCTGGGACAGGCCTCAACCTTCAAGGAAGCTGTTTCCTGAACATCTACCATTCCAATAGTTCCAACGCGGGCCATAGGTGGCAGAGCGAGATGAGGACCTACCGAATGGGAACGACCAAGGACGTCCGCTATGTTGACGTGGTCGCTAGGGCCACCACCAATGTGGGCACGCTGAACAATCTGAGAAGGAAGCGAGAGGTATCTGATATGTCTATCGCTGAGTTCTCAATGCTGATCAATGAGCAAAACTTAATAGAAGATTGGGGGATGTGATATGCCGGGAACAATACGCGCATGGTTGGGAGACGTAATAGGCCTAATGGCCCTACTGGCTATTATGGCTTCGGTCTACGTTGCGGGTTCAATGCTCCAAGATTGCGATATTGAATACGCTACCATAAAAGACCCCCCGCGAGATTGATTGCGCGGGGGGCAAGTGACCGGACGCCACCAAGGAGGAACACGCCCGGATTAGTTAGCTGCAGTTGCTGCGCCAATAGTCGTTCTGGGCCGAGATCCTCTCCCCCGTTGGCCGATCCGTCGCCACGATCCGCGTAGACGTTTCAGGCTCAAACGTCAAGGGTGCTTGGACCACGTCGCAGAAGTCTCCGGGCACGGCACATGCGCTAAGGCCTAGGGTGATTGAGCCGATCAGCAAGGCTCGTGTCATCCAGTTCTGATGCTTCACGTTCATTCTGCCTCATCTCCTTTTGTGTATTGGCGCTACGCTCTGCAGCCTTTGTTTTGGCCTTGGCATCCCGCCAGAGCTTGAATAGCGCCAATACCGATCCAAAAAGGAACGCTATCGCGGCTACGATGATCTCAGTCAATCCCATATTCATATCCTATCGTTCGCGCCAGTCTGCGCATCATTGAGGCGGATCTGTTTGACCCGGTTCAGTTTCTTCCACACTACAAAGCCAACGACCGCAAGTACGACAAGCACAAGGATCATTGGGGCAAGACCGAGTGCCTTTTCAAGCACACCCTCAGCTTGCTGCGCTACGGCCACTGCGTCGTCGATCTGCGATACGACAACGCCCACCCCAGCCGCCGATCCGCCTATGCCAACAAAGTTCTGGCCTTCGTTGGCAGCTGCAATGGTGCGGCTTTTGCCTTCAAGATCAGACATCTCAATAGGACGTTCAGCGCGGGGGGATGCTTTAGCCAATGCAGCCCAAGTGCGATCCCCCACGATGCCATCTGCGACCAATCCGTTCTCAGATTGGAATTCATTTACAGCGGCCAATGTGCGCGGCCCGAACGCGCTGTCCTTTTGGCCCAAAGTATAACCAAGGCCAACAAGCTGATCTTGGAGGTCCAGGACCCATGCCCCTCTATCGCCTTTGCGCAGCACTGGACGAATGCCGCTAGCCACCACATTGTCAGCTCGACGGATCCCAAGAATCCGGTCCCGAGGATATCCTTGATCTGTCACCGCATTGCCTTGATTGCCGCCACGCAGGATAACCCGATCACCTTCGAACTCCACAAGGAAGGCTACGTGGCCCTGCCAGCTAGCCTTCGACCCACGCCATAGGACCACAACGTCGCCAGGGCGGGCATCAGGCATTGGCACCTCAGAGCCCCAAGCTAGGTAGGACCGGGCATTCAGCGCGCCAGTATGAGGCAGGCCTAGGCTTGCCAGCACGGCACCAACGAAGGCCGCACACCATGCTGTCTCGTCATCGCCCACCCATCTATGGCCGACCGTAGCGAACATTTCGACCACCTTAGGATTGTGGGTCGATCCGGGCCATTCTTTCATGCCGAGGTACCCCCCTGCAGCTGCCAGGATTGCTTGATTGTATTCCATTGGTTGATCTCCTTTGAGATTCATGGGTCATCCCTATTCGGTTGTCGGCGCTGAATAGTTAATATGAGGCTCGTCACATCTTCTCTCAAGCCAACGATCTGCTCTTCTATTCTGCCTGATTGAACCGCTTGAAGCTGCAACACGTTGCGGTTGGTATCGACCTGCCTATCTAGCCGTTCGACCGCAAGCGATAAGCTTTGCATCCGGACGTTTTGTCCTGCGACCCACCAGACGACGCCGCCAGTCTGAAGGAGAATTGCGACGACCAAAGCGAGATTGACCCGCTTATCTAAGTGCCACTTCTCTTCTGGTATTGGCTCCCTCATGGCGATATACCAGACACGCCAAGGACTGAATAAGATATTGTTCCGCCGCTACTGACACCAAAGCCAACTAGCTGCACACGAAACGCATTCACCGATGACGCAAGGCTGATAACGTTGTGACCTGCCGATATACCCGCACCGCCCACAGTTGTGTTTGGTATATCTATTGCAGAGGCAAAGGTAGCGCCGTTGTTAGTGCTTGTCTGGTATGTAAGTTTAATACCGCCACTAGAACCGCTCGTGCCGTTTGTAAAACTTTGGATTAAAACTTTTTCAACCCTGCCCACATCTGTGAATGTGAGTGTCCCCGTTCCAGCACCCACCAGCATATTCAGCGCCTCTGAGGCGAACTTAGGAGCTCCTGGTGCACCCTCTCCTGAGGCCTTGAGATTTTCATTAAGAGCTAGCGCTATTGCGCTAGTCAACGGCTTGCCCGGTAGAAGGTTGTCGGTATCTATTTCGGTGTAGTCGCTCATCTCTCTCTCCTATTGGAACAGATACGGGTCGGACCCGTCGGGCATACGCCCATTGTCTTCGGCAATCCAGCAACCGACCAGTCGCTCCGCATCGGTAGCGTCCGCGTAGTCCGGAGCATCGTTCTCCATAATTATGGAGAACTTGCCGATGTCTTGATACGATTGCAATTCAACCTTGATCTGCGAACCCGGCTTGAGATCGTCAACCCCTATAACCTGCCATCGCGTTTCAATTGCATTTCCTTCGCTATCTCGAATGTAGCGGGTTGTCAGGTCAATAGGATCTCCGATATTTATCGTGCGGTCCTTGGCGTCTACAACCAGAGTAATGTAGCGAGGCGGAAGCCTGAACCTTCTTAGCAATGAAGCTGATATCAAAGTCGCATTGGCAAAAGTCTGAACCCAACGTGAATTGATTGTGTTGTCGACGACCTTACCGCCAGCAGCTTCAGCCAGCTCAACTTCTGTCTCAACGCGGATAGCCCTGTTCTGAAATGTGGCCAGCTCGCTCAAGGAAGCTGTCCAATCGCGCACGCCAAATCGAACGGTTACCCGCGTCATTCGATCTTCAATTCTTGTTGTCTGCACCAGAGATGAGATGTTGTCGTCATCGTTCCATTTCACTGGAGTCACAGATGGGGGGCGAACAGCAAGAAGAGGAATTGTTTGAAGTCGGTCATCCCACCATATTGAGAACAAACCATCGCGCCCTAGCTCTCCGAGTAGTTTCTTGACCTCAACGGGTTCTGGTAAAAACGAAGTGGCCGTAAGCGTAGATAAGTATCTGTTTCCCTCTGCATTCCAATCCGCGTCGTCGATGTAGCTATCCAGAATTATGGTGTGCTCTTTAATGATGTAGCTGGCAATGACATATGGCCGCTGATCGACGTGATACGCTCCACGCTGCATTGCGTCATCATCGGAATGGCTTGATGCCTGGCTCGACAATACGCCACGCACTACGCCAGTCAGAGTCAGATCAGGCTCAGTCCCTGTATGCCCAGTGTAGCTGATGATCTCGTCGCCTATGACGATGTAGCGAGTGGTGCCAGTATTGCCGTAGTCTGCGGTCAATTGCGCCGCCAAGCATCTCACTGGAATCGTAGTGGTGGATGAGTCAATGTCTCCGCGCAAATCAATCTGCGATGTTGGCGGGTATTCAGCGTTCCGTTCACGCAAACCATCCAGAGGGTCTCGACATTGAATTGTGAAGCTGTCTCCAGCGTCCGGCCCAACGACCTGCTCAACGTCAAACACGCGTGACTGCATTTGGGATAGCGCCTGCCCCTTGTACCCTTCGTATATCTTAGCGGTCCAGCCAGGATAAAAAGGATTGCGCGCATTCAACAATGTGCCGAACCCGACGGGAGATGCGCGGGGGGTCCTATCCGCTAAGTAGAAATCACCAACGTGATCATCCCAAACTCCGTCTGTCAGCTTGATCTGCGCAGTGGCACTACGGCCAAGAGGACTTTCTCCCGTGCGAGATGCACCAGGATTGATCCGGCTTGAAGTGTGCGATGCTTTCTGCAGGATTGGGATAGCGTTAGTCTTGATATTGTTACCCCCCGCATCCTCTTCGTAGAGCCAATCCACATCATCACCGGGTCGCGAGAGACGCCAAGCGATTGATCCGGTCGGGTCATAGTTGGGTTTGTCGAGGCACGTCCAATAGGTGTTGTAGCACTTCGGCGTTCCGGTGGCGGTGCAGTCCCCAACGCCAAACCGCAGCGCGCACCGGGGCTGTGTCACCTCGGCAACTACGATAGGGACCCGGCCATATATCTGCGAAGGGTTGAGGCGCACCGCAATGTTAATCGGATGGCCTGCGATGAGGTATGCGCCCGCCGCTAGATTTACCGCCCGCGTGACTGTAATATTAAGAGGGTGGCCCGCGATGA
>Ga0306898_1000170_pt1 | contig 27829 bp, 20 predicted proteins | sample AntRauMFilla1564_FD_190424 | JGI IMG/M metagenome (GOLD analysis project Ga0306898, IMG submission 190424) | Saline lake microbial communities from Rauer Islands, Antarctica - Metagenome Filla 1 #564 (v2) (version 2) | ecosystem: Environmental > Aquatic > Non-marine Saline and Alkaline > Saline ...
TATATCGATGGTTGTTCAATCATTTATAACTAACTATATATTTTGTAATTGAAAAATCTATATCGATGGTTGTTCAATCATTTATAACTAACTATATATTTTGTAATTGAAAAATCTATATCGATGGTTGTTCAATCATTTATAACTAACTATATATTTTGTAATTGAAAAATCTATATCTTTTTGTTCAATCAACGCCGACAACTAACTATATATTTTGTAATTGAAAAATCTGTGACAAAAAAACAAATATATTGCATATGATTTATACTTTGCATGTGATTTACACGATTGCAATTAAAGGTCATCGAGGAAGTCGTCGGGACTCTTGATGTGCTTTCGAATAAAGTCGCCATTGACGTGGAATGTATTGTATAGAGTTCCATTTCGCGGAATGCTTCCGACGAGCAACGGGGCGGATACTCCAGTAACTTTGTCCTCCATGGAATTTGCGGCTGCTTCTTCGAGAGTAGCCAGAGGTGCGCTTGAGCCAATACGTAGGAGAATATTCGAAGATTCGCGAGTTTTCAATCCCGATGACTCAATGGATGTAACTTTGCCAGTATAGGTCATTTCATTTGCATATGTGAGATAATGTCTGTGATTGCATCCATCCACTAATCCGCGCAATTCGCTAACTATGCGCTGCCTGGCGGCTTCTATTCCAAAGACGCGATTGGTCTCTTGAATTGATTCAGTAATTAATGTTGTCTTATCGACGCACCGGAGACTCATCATTCCTCGCAAGTTTGTGCCGGTGGTTGAGATATAGTGTCTGGTTACTCGCTTGACGCTACCATCAGAGTCTACTTCATGCCTGATTACCGGAACAACTGATGTACTCATTACATGGTCAACTCCGCGAATAATTGTTTCCACGAGAGCATCTTTGATTGTCTTGATGTTTACAAGTGCAATTGTGCTCTTGAAATAGGAATTTCGCATATAAACGCGAATAACAACAATGTTTGCATTGTCGTTGGTGTAAACGAAGAACAAATCCGGATACTTGTCACGCAAGTGGCCGATAATTACATCAATGCTCATATTTTTAAGAATCATTGTTGTCTTGTCAAGAGTAAATCGAATGCACCATCGCACCAAGTCGCCGGGGATGGTGACAAGTGGGTTCAGTTGAATAAACTCTTTAATCATTGCAGCTTCTCCGATATATTGAGAATGCACTGGCTCTCCAAACTTTTCAAAGAATATTTGCCATTGATTTATGAATTGCTTAAAGTACATGACTTCAATGCGATTTGCAATTTCTTGCACTTGTTGCTTTGTCTGCACGACTCCGTTGATGGTGTTCAATGCAACAAGCATGCTTGGGGTTACCAAGTTATCCACGGATTTCGCTCCGAGGATTTCCTTGGCGCGAGTCATGCTGGATTTAGAGGTACCTCCGGAGGCACTTCTATGATGAGCATCCAACATATATTGTGTCAAGGGCTCACTAAATGATTGTGCTGCGATGATGCCGCACGCGGTTCCTGGCTCGATGAGAGCATTAGAATATACAAGCCTAATCTTTTCGCATATCAGCTGAATGGTAATCAACGACATTGACTCGAGGGCTTTTGGATGCATCCAAGAACGTATCTGCATACGCAACAACCAAGTGGCGGCACGAAGATGCTCGGGAATTGCCGTCTGTAGGCGTTCTTGAATTTCATTAAGCAAAATATATGGAATATTCAAGCATAGTTTATTTACCAACTCAACTTTTGACTTGAGAGGCTCTTTCGCATCGGCGCTGATATTGTTGCTGGCATTTGCAACATTTGCCATATGGTCCTTGACTATGCGCTCGATATTTACAGGCATCAATCGCCAATCAGACATAAGTTCTTTAACATTGATATTTTCAAAAGACGCAAATATTTTTCTATATTGTTTGCGGTCAGAAGCCATCTCCGAGAAGAACTCTGGAAATTGCGGATGCCTGTACTTTTCAAAGTCAGCGTCGTTTATCATAACCGTTGGGAAATGAACACGCTCTACATATCGCGGGTCCAAATAGTCCTCGCCGTATGCAAATTCAATCACATTTTGATTCTTGATTGCCCAACGAAAGTTGTTGATAATCATGGATTCCAAGTTTTTGATTGATTTTCTGTTCTGGTCGCCCGTAGTTGCGGTCGATAGCGCCTTGGAAATCAAATCAAATCGACTTGCCATGGCATTAAAGATGTACTCGCGGGATGTCATTCCACTCAAGTATGAATTTGTGATAAATCCACGGGCTTCCGGGGATGTATCGAATCTGGGAAAGTAAGGCAGCGTACGTTTATAGCCAAACTTTTCATTGATGCGCTCGCCATTGATTAACTTTTGGCCGATTGCGCTCATCATGTTGAACAAATGAACTATTTTGCCCTTGGAACCATAGTTGATAATTTTAAACAAATTATTGGTCTCGGGATTGATTGCGTTCAATATTGCTTCGGTGAAATCGTCAAAGATACTCAAGATGCTGATTTGCTGCTCTTCAAAATATTCTTCAACGGTCTTGCCAATCGGCGGGATGATATTCCCGGATTGTAGCTGGTCAGTGATGAGTCGCGACTCATTGATGATGTCGCTGTTGATTGCGTCTATGGCACGCTTGGATTCAAGCGGGATAACCAAATCATTGATGCCGATTGTGTATCCGTGTTGATAAATAAATCCAATACCAACTTGTTGCATATCAAAGATAAGCTCAAGTGCGCGTGATGGACCATATTCATTAGCGACAATATGGAATATACCACCGTTGGAGCCCTTGCCGATACTCTTTTTGTCAAGAATACCGCGCTCGAGAACGCCATTGACGATATTTACATGTGTTTCGTCTGGTTTATAGTTGACCCACGGGGACATATTTGGTTGATACCAAGTTGTCGACCGTGAGAAATTAATCGGAGTTTCCACGAGTAGTTTAGAGATACACTCGCGACCGGTGATTGTGCCGCTGGCGGCAACATCGCTAAAGTCAGGCACGCGTGTGGTATTTTGAAACAACAACATCGCGTGGTACTTGTCGAGATTAACGCCAGTGCGGGTAAGTTCTGCATTGCCAACTATACTGTCTTCGACTTGACCAATAACTGGGTCAGAATTTGTGTGCGAAATGAACCAATTTTTGGGAGAACTTAGGTTGGAAATTTCATTTCGCGCAGCAGCACTTGCACTAATGATGATGTTCATAGCATCACCATCAAAATCTGCATTGAACCATGGTGTCGCGGCTACGTTCATAAGTAATGTCTTTATGTCTGGATTAAGAATTATTTTGGCACGCATCGCCGAGATGTTGCTCATAAGCAACGATGGCTGTCTGTTAAAATTAACATGGTCGCCGTCGATGAGGTCGCGCATAATGATGTCTCCGTTGGAAATCTGATTACTGCTCTCAACATCATATTCGGCGCCGGTGTCCGCGCGGATAATCTTGGTTGCGCCCGGATATTTTTTGCGTCCATTCATTACATATTGAAGCATCTGCTGTCTGTTGTAGTCTTGGACTACTTCTTCAACTTGAATGGTTCTCGCGAAACTTATTGGAATGCCAACTTGGTCAACCATAAGCGTTGGGTCACCCGCGATAGTGCTTCTACACATATTTCGCGCGCGTTTACCCAATTGATTCTTTCTGAATCGGCCTCCTTTTCCTTTAAGACGTGTGGCAATACTGCCCTCGGTCTTTTCGCCGCTGCTACGAACAAAATCATAGTAAGCGTTGTTTAGTTCAAAGATAATGCGCTCAAATTTCAGGTCGATTTCGGCGGGAATTACATTCATGGATGGATTCTTTTTGATGATTATTTGCAGCAATGTAGTTAGCGCATCATTGGTACTTCTACCACCGCCTTGCTTCTTGATGTCTGGGCGTATAGCAACACTTGGAACCTTTATTGAATCCAATATGCAATTACGCGGGTGACTACACGGAGACTTGCCTAAATCAATGACTGTTTCGTCGCTGATGCGGCTCATAATTTCTTTAATCATATGCGGAAATAACACAAATTTGTTAGTGATGCGTTTTTCATTACCAACTCGCGCCGGGTCATAAAATTCAGCAATTAAGCCCAGGTCTTTTTCAATTGGATGCTTCTTAACCATAGGATGGACTTCTTTGCACCAATAACAACTACGTATGGATGTCTTTGCAATTTTTGAGGCTTCGTCGAGTCGTTTATTTTTGGGAAATCCAGAATAAACGCTTGGTTCAAGAATGGGCTTGCCACAATGAAAACAAATGATGCGCAGCCATTTACGGCCTTCTGCAACAGCAATTGGATTCCAAACGGGATAATTCAATTTGATTTCTCCTTCGTGACCGATGCAATTTTTTTTATCATTGGAACAAGTTTGGCATTTGTAAGAATGGTCAGTAGTTCCGGTGTGCGCGTCATAAACACCTCCTGGATATGGTTGATTATTCCTGAACAAATCCCAAGTGGTGATTGTAACATTTGAATCTTCAATGGCTTCCTTAGTGCCACTCAAGCTAAACTTGACACCGGTGATGTTCCCGCTGTATAGGTAGCGAGTCATTGTGTTATATTATAATAACGTAATATCTTTTAAACTATAAAAGGTTATTAGGCGGCGATGTGATGCGACGCTATGCGATGCTATGCGATGCTATAGCTACAAAGCTTAACGTGACAGCTATGCAATTTACTTTTAGTAAAAGGATATATCTATATTATATTATTCAATTTTATAAATGGGAAATGCGAATTCAGCCGCGTGTGTGATGTTTAACAAGCTATCAGCGAGGCCCGGTAACGAAGGCTTATGGGCCATTGGCAAGCAGCCGCTGCCGGAGTCTGGACTCGTAGTGCTGGATATCTTTCCAGTTGAGTACAGCAACAGCGCGGGAAATGTGTCTTTGGGCGCATGCACAGTCAAGCATAATTGCACGGCAGGAAATTGCGTACGTACATATCCACATAGCGAATGGCCAAAGACTTACTACACTACACGTGTGCATGTGCCCATGAGCACTGACATGCCCACTGGCACTGACATGGCTATGCCTGCGGGTACTGACGCAGATTCAAATCAGCTATATGCTGTAATTGTTGACCGCGATTTCGCAAGTACAGGTACAAGTACACGTACAAGTACACGTACAAGTACACGTACAAGTACACGCATTGGCGGCAACAGTGGCAACAGTGGCGATATTGGCAGCTCACGCGATTCATTAGGGCCCGACGGAGACCCTCCAATTATACCTGATTTAGTATACCTGTACAACCATATAGATAAGTATGTTGAGGTATAGATGGCGTGCGTGTACACATACACACATACACACATGCACACGTACAACGGGTCCATTTTGGGCATTTACACGTAAAATAAAAAATTGAATATGCTTTTTTAAAGATTATCAAACTCAATTAAAGATTTGCCAACGTATAAAGTAAGACACCAAGTACAATCATCAACATGGTTATCAAGGTACTACCCGTTTCTAAGGCCAACAATTCCATCCTTAACGGTGGATTTAGCATTGCGCATAAACCTCTTATTAAGAAATGCAAAGGTAATGTAGTATTTATGAACATCAAGGCCAAGCATGAAAACAAAGACTATGATTTGTATTTCTCCACAAACAGCAATAACAAAGAAAAAAATGATATAGTCGTTACAAAAGGTATTTTGTCTTCCGAAGAGTACAATACACTCCCAAATGCTTATGAAAAGAACCGCTTACAGTTGACTACAAACGTATCTAATGCCGGCGCTACTGGTGAATTTGTTATTAATTTGCATAATGCTTGGACTAAAGCCGTTGAAGCAGATATTGCAGCAACTGTAATGAACGGAGATAAGAAAGTTCCCAGGTATGCTTATATGCAAAACAAAAAAATACTACCTATGCTTCAACTAAAGTTGAGTGATTCTAATGAACAGAATCCCGGCGGCGATATCAATGACCCTATTATCCGATTTTCAATCAATTTTGACAAATTTTCGGACAAACATCCTGAAGCAGTTCTACGGGGAAAGCAAATTACAACCTTTCGCGATTATTCCAAAGGCACTTTCTTCAACGAAGAAACCGGTACAGAAGAATATAAACTTGCAACGGTTACTAATGAACAGGGAGAAGAAGAAGAAATTGATGCAAACAATATTCACAAGTTTATTACCACTGGATGCATTATTAAGAATGCTCGTATCATGTGTAACTCTGCATCGGCAAGTGAAAAAGGACTCAGTGCAAAAATGGTTGCCATCGATGTTGTCATTGAGCCTGCAAGCGGTAATGCATTTGAAGACGTCGACGATGATGATGCCGAGGATGAAATGGATGCTATTGCGGAATCATTCAAGGATGCCACGATTGCACCCGCTGATGCCGCGGCTGTTGCCAACGCCAACGACAATATTGCCGCTGATGACGATGAAGAATACGACGAAGATAAAAATGTTGATATTTAATCACAATCATGCATGCAACAAAAAAGTAAATTGTAATTGGATTTGAATATATGTTCAAATGCTCCTACGATTATAATTTTTTTGCATTATTGTGTTGAGTTGAACATGAATTGAAAGTATCCAAATAATTTTCGATACTTGTCATTACCGTGGATGCATTGCCAAGGCATGCCTGTAACTCCCGGGTTCACAATAACTATATCAAAATCATGATTTATCAAAGATGTTTCTGATGCATGACCGACGCATAACGATGCTTCACTGGGGCTCATTTGTGAGTTCATGGCTGAGTCAATTCCAAATCGAACAATCTTTATCAAAACAAATCCAGCTTCGCGAAGCATATCAAATTCGTTTGGAAATCGCACATCAGTGACTACAATGTTGCCGTTGCTTGCATTAGCATTAGCATTAGCATTGGTATTGCCGTTGCTTGCACCGCTTGCACAAGCATTGTTTATTTTTTTAAATAACAAATCCACAAACACATCTTGACCGTATAATTGCCTAAGCATGTCGCCGGTGGTTTGCATAAGCTTGCGGTCTTTAGCCACGGGTAAGCCCAGCACTTGCTGGGTATGTGAACATATGTCGTAAATTGCCTCTGCAAAGCTAACGCGGACCATATCTTTATGCGTACATAGTATATCCGCGAAGGTATCCTTGCCTACTCGCGCCTGGCATCCAAGGGCTATCTTTAGGCCCTGTGCCTGCGTATGTGCCTGCGTATGTGCTTGTGTACGCGATTGCGTACATGCTTGCGCCTGTGTACGTGCATACATTGACATGTCAAAAATTTGATTCGCAACTTACTAAGGTATAGACCCATTATTAAAATAGTAATTTTACCTGTAAAAATACATATACGCATCGACATATACGCATATAGCCATAATGTCTCGCAGTGAATTTTCCGAGATTTCCGTTGGATTTTCCAAGGACTCATTGGTTGTCTTGTTTGATAGCATACCAAGAACAAATTACGAATACAAATTAAACGGCGTCAAGTACATAATCGTATACAAGTATACGTTCATTGATGCCACGCATGACTTGTGCAAGTATATAGCCAAGCAAGTATGTGAGCAATTACAACTAAAGTTCATCAGTAGCTGTCGAGCAATTGTCGCAGACTCTTCAAAGATATCCTTTACAGATATTTGTAAAATCATAGAGACATATGTTGGCTTGATAAGCACTCGTACAGACCAAAGCATCGTCGATGCATTGTACTATAAAATAAAGAGCTCGCAACGAACCTTTGGCTCGCCCAGGCTTACCATGATTACAATGGTAAACCAAGAGTTGGTAGAATTTAACACAAACTTGGTTTACACATAGACATGCGCATAGACGTACACATAGACGTACATGAACGTACACATAGACGTACATGAACGTACACATAGACGTACACATAGACGTACATGAACGTACACATAGACGTACACATAGACGTACATGAACGTACACATAGACACATATAGACACATATAGACACATATAGACGTACACATATGTATAGATGCAATGATACTTATGTATCAACGCAAATAACGCAACCAATACAAACAACATAGATGCAATGATGCACGACATAGACGCAATAATACGCGACATAGATGCAATGATGCACGACATAGACGCAATAATACGCAACATAGACTCAATAATGCATAGCGTCATAACTCATGCTTACTCAGTTATTCGAGCTTGCCGTAGATTATTTAGATAATGCCTGAATCGCTTCCATGCAGATTCTGTTTTTACTTTTTGTGGATTTGTCATGGTCACCCAGCATTCAAGATGACAATCCCAATCCACATATGGAAAAATGAAAACACCATCATTTCCATAACTGGTTCCCCATGAATTTTTAATTATAAATCCTTCAGTATCATAGCCGACAACAGTAACTGCATGGTAGCTCATGCTTGCATTATTCATGCTTGCATCATTGCTGCCATCCTTGCTTGCATTGTTGCTGCTTGTCAGTTCTTTATTTATCCAAAAAGTATTACTGTTGTCATATTGCGGAAGCAACATAAAGCAGGCGCCGATTTCAAGCAGTGCTCGACGCAAGCCATTGATTGTAATCACTCTTGCAAATTGTGAAATTTTATAATGCTTTGCTATACTTATCATTTCGCGTGTTGGTGCAATGACTCCATCATCGATACAGTAAGGATAAATAGCTTCTGGTACATTGCCGATGGATTGCATTATTTGAAACACATTTTTGCCACACATGCCCGTCGATGGCTTGTTGTATCTATGATAATAGATAAATTCCGGAGATAGTGTTGTCGATTGACCTTGGTCCCTCATTAATTGGATTTCAAGAACAGTTACTCCGGCAAAGGCCGCGCACGTGCCTCTAAGGCCTTGATTTTTTGTGCCTTTGACCAAATGAAGCAAACTGAAAGTATTTGGCATCTCTATATTTTGAGCAGAATTGCCAAGGTGTTCAAAAATCCAGTCATTTGGTTCCCGCGGCGATAACGTAGACATACTATATTCATCAATACAAAGTTTGTAATATTTGTAATTATACGCACGCGCACGTATACAAAAAATACAATATATGCTACAGGCTTTTCTTTAATTGAAAACGTCCACGTGTGTTGTATTAAAAATCACTACTCGTTTTGCAATATTTTTTTACATTCTTGCACGAAATCAATATTGCAATTAGCGACAATTTTGTATTCTTGGCACGCACATGCATGTAAACGATTTTGCGTGCGTGTACTTATGCGCGAATTCGTTGAATCCAATATGCGAAACCACTTGCCGTCGAAGACTCCAGTGATGAGAATTTTATTAATTATCGCCGGGTCTTTTATTTTAAAATCAAATACATGCTCATGAGCGAGTCCATCGGCGTGCATAAATTTCTTCATCTCGCCACTCGGCAAGACCTTCAACAAGTACTTGTTGGAATTAATTCTAAATATAGAACAAGTTGATGTAAATTTATGCATGATGCAGCCACGTATATATTGAAATAAAAACAATTCAAATTTATAAAAAACATAAAGTGCCGTGCGCTTGCACTGTGCTCTTAAAAGTCATTTCGCAACTGCATGCGCGTTCGTGCGCGCAGTGGGAGGCCATCAACGGACCATTCATCAAATTCAACAATCAAGTCGCGGCCTTTCCAACATGCGTCAAAATGGGTGGTTGGTGTGTCATTGCTTGCCGAAGGTTCAATCGTTGCCATCTTTTTGGCAAGTGCTATGCGTTCCGATAGCTCCATCGCAGGAGTTACTGGGAAGCGCGCATTATTTTCATTTTCGCAAATAATCATAAGTGCATTAGCAGCCTTGCCTTTGGTTCCAGTGGTATAGTCGATGATTTTAAATTCATGGTCGAGCACCGGCTTGAGCTTTAAGAGTGCCTTTGAATGGTACTGATTTTTTGACTCAACGTATGGTTCGTCTGTGCGAATCATTGCGCCTTCATATCCGTCTGCGATAAATTGCTTGTAAAGTTTATCAAGCTCGTCTTTGCTATTGATGTGCCAAGTCTCCGCTGCGATGATAAACGTAAGACCGGCACTTGTGCTTGTACTTAGCAATCGTTGTAATATTTCTCTACGTTCGCTAAATTTCAATTCTGGCTTGTCTCGGATATAGCAATCATATACATAGTAATAAAGAGCCGGGTCATCATCTCGCGACTCTCTACGTGCAGCTCCGGAAATTAATTGAAGAGGAACTCCATGTGCGTAAATTTCTCCATCAAGATAAAGACTGCCATTACCAATGGCGTTGCCATTAACGTCGGCGTTGCCATTAACATAGGCGTTGGCATTTGCAAATACTGTATTTAATTCCATCTTGATTGCTTCAAATCCAGGATACTCCAATCGACTACGTGAGTAAAGCAATGGCTTTGAATTTTGCATTGTTGCCATTGCGCGTACCCCATTGAACTTGCGCTGAACATATGTATTTTTATAGTTAAAATTATTTTGTTTTTCAAGCAATTGGGCAAGCATAGGTTGTACGCGTACAACTGTAGTTATGTTGTCACTGGCGCCATCATTGGCAGTTTTTGTCAATTGTTTGTTATACATGCTTGCGGCTTGACTCAATGCTTGCATGAATACATTTGTTTCTGATTTTTTACCAATGTTTTTGCCTTTATTAATAACGACTGGAACAGAGTCCCTGAGTTTACCTTGGTCTTGACCAGCTTCAGTGATTATTCGCGCGTGAATGTGTGGCGGCATCTTGCCTTTGAACCAATCGCGATTAATTTCTACAAGATTAGAATTGACGTCGGCGTTATTGCTTGCAACAGTGCTTGCAACAGTGCTGGTGTCAATGAGCTCCACAAATACTTGCCAGTATAGCTTTGCATTACGATTGTTCAAGTATTCGATTTTGGGAAATACCCATCGATATTTTACAAGCTTTCCAGGAAGCTGAGCTTCATAGTCGGTGTATCTCGTTGATTTGGATTCCATTATGGCTGTATGTTTGTATGCGTGTATGCGTATGTTTGTATGCGTGTATGTGTATGCGTATACTTGTACGCGTGCAACAGTTACTGTAATTTTAATTACTTGTATTCAAATTTATAAAAGGTTATTGCATTTAGATATTTGGATATGTATACGTATATACGCGTACACAATGGGAGAAGTACTTAAAAAGTTTATTGCGGATGAGGTTGCGAAACAGTTGAAGCCTATCAACGATAGATTGCTTGCGCTTGAAAGCAAAAAAACTATCGTTGATAAAAACACTGATAATTCATCGACGGTCGCGACGTTTGGTCATGCGGAATCTTCTGGTGCACTTACAGTTATGCAGCGAAAAGAAGTATCAAAGCAAATTGCAGCAGTCGGCAATAAAGTATATGCACAAATTGTCAAAGAAATTAATCAGAATGTAATTCCAGAAGTTAACAAGGTTGTTGATTATGTCCACTTTCAACTTCAAGATGATTCTGAAATGATAAATGATTATCGCCACGGCATCGAACAAGAATACAGCGGAAGAAAAACAATTACCGACGGCAAGTGCCAAGCCATCAGCGAGCATATCAGACTTGCATTCGACGATTATAATTAGTCGTCGTTGGTGTCACTGTCGTCGGTGTCACTGTCGTCGGTGTCACTGGTGTCACTGTCGTCGGTGTCACTGGTGTCACTGGTGTCACTGGTGTCACTGGTGTCATCATGGCGCCATGATAAAGTATCTTTAATATTGTTGATAGTCCATTTATCTGTTTCTTTGCCGGTATTTGCCAAATAATCAATGACTTCTTTTAGTTTTTTCAAATCTATGTCATCGGCAAAAGAAGGATTAAGTCTTGCAAATTCAGCATATACTTCAATCGTGCGTAGTTCTGGAGCTAAAAGGTCAATATAGCAAGGTCTATAGAAAGTATGCCAGTTCATATGTTTATCAAAGTTCCACATTTCAGCTACAAGTGGAATATACTGCGCTTGTTTTTTTGGAGATATGTATTGTATATTTTCCCAATTAGAATAATTACCGTACGTATCTCCCATACATACATCATGTCCATTGTTGAGAGCATATAGACAAACTTTATTTGTCTGAAATTCTTCTGGAATCCATTAAATATTTGATGGGCTACACTTGACAGCATCTTCGCAATCATTTATTATCTGCCTGTTCGAACGGCCCTCAATTGATGTTCTTTTCAATATACGCATGTAGAATTTGTCATATTTTATTAAACAATATCTCTTTAGTGACTGTTATCTATTCTTTATCTTGTATTTAAATTTAATTTCATATTTTCATTTGCAAGAAGTGTAGTTTGACACAAACTTATTGATTGTTCATTTAAATAATTGACAAGTATATATTTATAAGCCCCAATGGAGACCAATTCTATTTCCGATATTGGTTCGGACATTGCATCGCAGATGCTTGATGCACTTGTAAATGAAACTCAAGATATTTTTACACCAATGGAGGTGCCGTTGGATGAACAAAAAAAGTATATAAAAAGACACAGCGATATGCTTTCAATCGACGACAAAAAAACAATTGGAAGCATCATCATCATGGACGGCATGAAGTCTGCGCTGAAATTTTGCAATGAAGGCACAGTCATAAACATTGATAGCTTAGACACAAACATTATTAAAAAGATTTATGAATTTGTGCTTTACAAGACAACACAGTGATTATGTGCATGTGCATGCACTTGCACATGCATACTCATGTACTTATGCCACGTCCTGCTTGATGCTCTTCAAATAGCGCCATAAATTCTCATGATTGCGAATTATTTCTGCGTTTGAATAAGTAGCAATCATAAATTTCAACATATTGAGCATTTCAATATAATCATTGACAAGTATAGCCAATGCTTGTACAGTACCTATGTCAACGGCGTCAGGCATTGGCTTATCGGAATAAGCAATATCCGGCTGGGATTTATCAAGCATATTCGACCTACAAACATACATATATGTGCCAGCACTATTGCCGGTGCCAGCACCTGCGCCAGCGCTGCCATCAAGTACATCATCGATAAACTTGAATAGTTTTTTTACTATCGTTGGCTTTTGCGGCTTTTTATACGCATACATATAGTTATTGAATGTATCCCAAGCAGCATTATTTTTCTCTTTGATTTTTTTACATTCAGTCTCGAGAGCATGTGCAGCATCGATGAGCTCCCTAAGTGCATCGATGTGAGAGTTGCCATTGTTGCTGGCATTGCTGGCGTTGCTGGCGTCATTGTTGCTTGCGTTGCCATTGTTGCTGTTGCTGACATCATCGGTAACGCCATCAGTTGAAATTTTGTACCAAACATCAGGCAAGTGCGTGAATGGAAGGCCGTTCACAGATACTTTATCTGCATTGATGCGATAGATTGCTGCGCCGACGCGAACCATTATAATTTGTCCAGGGGTAATTGACTCCAGCGACTTGTGCTTTTTTATCAAAATATTGCAGTTATCGGTGCTACAAATAATGCTTCCATCGGATGTTTTTGTATTTACTTTGCAATCAAGCAGAACTTCATCGGGAACAAATACAATTGCACGTGCACTAAATACTACATGTATAGTACCACATCCTGGCTTACCAAATTGATTGATATTGCAGTTGCCTGTTTTAACTACATTGACGACCTCAATAATCCACGACGATTTAAAACACTTGTGCTCGTACTTGTTTTTGAGTATCTGCAACAGTGTGTCCGACGCATATAGCGTAAACACATTGTCGATATCGACCCCGACTGCTATCTGCTTGGTGACAATCATCTTGTTTAATTAGATAGATTTTAAATTCAAATTGCAAAAAATAACAATACGTGTGTATGCGTGCGTGCCGTGGCACATGTATGCGTGCCGTGGCACATGTATGCGTGCCGTGGCACATGTATGCGTGCCGTGGCACATGTATGCGTAGCATACCGCGGCTATATATTTTTAAATACTTTGTTGTGCCTGGCGCAAAACTTATCGCCGGCAACGATGCCAAGACAGCACTGAGCTCCAGTTGCATAAAATGACTCTACGTTTCTTTGCTTATCGAGTACATCATATTCGACCATTCCCAATAATTGTATATTGTATCGACAACCCGCGACATCTGCAATTTGCGCGTGTCTGGCGCATCTGTTTCCATGGGTTGTTGCGGCTCCGCATCGCAATCCTTTAAATATCTCTTCGCGGACATCAACTATTCGTTTTGCGATAATGTCTTCGCTGGTGCCTGCAGTTATCGACATTGTCATCGGAGGAATCTCTTGATTGCAATTATTGCCAATGTATACAGGAACATTAATGTAATCATCGCTAATTACATATCCGCATGTGGAAACTTGGTTATCTGAACGACTATTCTTATGCTTGAACATGTTTATGCGTTGCTGCCGCGTATACATGCATAACTGCTTATCAATCTTTTGATGATTGATAAATACATACTCGTCAATGAGTGTATTTTCATAGATAACTTTTTGCTTTATTGGCTCCGGGGACTTTGTGTACATGTGCTCGTGGGTGCTTTTTTGCTTCATTATATCTGTAGACTTTTGCGTGTAATCGTGAATGCTTTTTTGCTTCATTATATCCGGGGATTTGTGAGTTTGCTTTATCTCTGGCGATTTTGTCCGGTGCTGCTTTGCAGTATATCTGGCCGGCGTTGATTCCGGAGTTGACTCTGCAGACGAAAGTTCAGTAACTTTGGACGGCATGTCGCGAGCATAAAGGTCCTTGCGATCGTGAAAATCTACACGAGCTTGTGCGTCGACAACTCTACGCGGAGATTCAAACGAAGGAGTTCCGGTTATCTTTTGCTTTGATTCTCTTTTAGGTTCTCTTGAATCATGGGTTCTAACTGGAGTCGACGATGATCTCTGTGGAGTATATATGTATTGCGCAAGCGGCAATTGTGTCGCGTGCGCTTGTTGTGCTTGTGTATCTTGTTGCGTTTGTGATGCTTGCACTGGCGCTTGTGTTGCTTGCGGAAAGTTTGCGTGCGTGCGCGACACGTATGATTGTAATGCCTGGTACGTCACTGGTCTATCAATACGATTGTCAGAAGAGAATACTGGATTATGTGGTAATTTTTCGAGAGTCTCCAAGAATGGGTCATTTTCAAATGCTATATTATCGCGTCGGCGTTCTTCAGAGTGTTTGTCCATTATAAAATTTCTAAAATATTCAAACGATTGCTTTTCAGCAACACTGGATTCATTGGCGTTGGAATCGCTGGCGTTGACATTGGTGTTGGTGTTGTTTGCGTTGGCATTGGCGTTGAAATCGCTGGCGTTGGATTTGTTTGCGTTGGAATCCGAATACATACGCGTTTCCGACTTGGATAAAATAGTTGCAATTTCCAGTTGTCTGGCTTCTTCAGCGGCTTCTGCTCCGATAACGTTTTCGACGGCATCATCAGGCATAGATGCAGCGGACATAGATGCAGCGGACATAGATGCATCGGACATAGATGCAGCGGACATAGATGCATCGGACATAGATGCAGCGGTCATAGATGCGTTTGACTTAACGCTTGGTTTATCAACCATAACATATCCGATTGTTTTCTGGATGTTATCGCGATATTCGGGGGTTTCACGTGCTTCTAAAACTTTACAAATTCTCTGTGAATACATGATTGTATAAGATTCGTAAGATTCGTAAAATTCGTAAGAATCTTTAAAAATGTCTTGTATGCGAATACTTTCCCTATATAGCTTATTATGCTGCGATTCAATTTTTAGACCCATTTGTCAAAAAAATCAATAGCTGTTTTACAGCATGTATGCTGTTTTGCACACGCGTGCTGTTTTGCACATGCGTGCTGTTTTGCACATGCGTGCTGTTTTGCACATGCGTGCTGTTTTGCACATGCGTGCTGTTTTGCACACGCGTGCATGCTGACGCCATATACACATATATGCTTCACAATTATTATACCAGTTCATATACGTCCAGTTCACTAATATCTTCGACGTAGATAACGCCTTCATCTTCATCATCAAGATTACCCTTGCCGGCGTATTTAAAGCCACACTCGATTAATGTAGCTGTATCCCATTCGGCAATAGCGTGTGTGTATATACGCATTAGTCCATTTACATTAAATACAGCCGTTGCAAGTATAAGTTTTTTCAATAACTCTTTACGCATATACTTGGGTCCACCCCATGAAGTAACATAGATGCCTTTTGTTGGCATTGGTCTCCATATAAGAAATGCATCGGCGATACTATCTTTGCTTTTTCTTGCACATACTATTCTATTCGGTGAATCATAATTTGTAATCATCGAGATAAAATCATCGCGCGTAAACACAATATTTTTATAGAATTCATAATCAAGTTTAACAATATTGTCAAGGTCGGCTATGTTGGCGACGTTGGCGACGTTACAAACGAGCGTTGACTTGTATATGTGAGGTTCACGGTGTTCACGGTGTTCACGGTGTTCACGGTGTTCATTGGGTTCGCATGCACTGGCATTGCCAATAATCGTATCTATACTGTGTCCCATCATGTTCGTGTGTGCGTGTACGTATGTGTACGTATGTGTACGTGCGTATGTATGCGTGTACGTGTACGTGTACGTGCGTGTGCGTATACGTATGTGTGTTATATTAGCATTTACTGATTCAATTTTTACACGTATCGTACTATATCAGTGTAGCCAGCGCCGGCATCTCGTCCCACCATGAGAAAAGATACTTTAGGCGGCTGCGCTTGGACCGCTCTTGAATTTCGTTATATATAAGTTTACACTTTATGGCCTCACAAAGTGACTTTATTTTGCCTTGATTTATTGTATCTTTATCAACTTTAAATCCCAAGTCAATCATAATTTGAATCAACTCTTGTTTATTTTTCGTCAAGCATACAATTCCTTTAGACATTAATCGCGAATCATTAGTGCCTGCTTTTGCATTTTTACTTGTCTTGGTTGATTTTATTCCTTTAATTTCGTCAACAAGTACATGTACTGGCTTGCGCAATTTAAAGTTCATACCGGTGTTTGAACTTTCAAAGAAGCCAATAATTGTGTCATTTTCTCTATAGTTTGGATGCCTATTCATCGCAATTTTGTTAATTTCAAGCCAACGCTTGACACTGGGGTCATAAACACGTACAGACTTTGCAGCTACGTAGCCGATTGGAGTAGTGTCTGCTATATCTGGTAAGCCATTTTTATACTGTTTTGCAGTATCTTTGTACTTGCGAACTTCAGGTGGATATACAATTGCGCTAAATTTGTTTATAAAGTCTATACAAGTTTTGTATACCAACGCGTACTCGGTGCCGGCGCTTGTGCCATGGCTGGCGCCATTGTTGTTTTTATTTAATTCCTTCTCAATAAAGTAAATAATGGCTTCTTCCACAAATCCCATTTGAAATTTATCTGTAAAGTCTGTAAGAAATTTGTTAAAATCTTTGAGCTTTAGCAATCTCATTTTTAAATTTAATGTCAAATCAAACTTTGATTCGGCCACATAGTGGTCCAAATTAACATTTATCGATTTGCTTACCATGGGACGTAAATGTGACTCAACATCAATTTGCACATGTTCATTATTCTTGACAGTTTGCTTTATCATCATGCGTTCTTTATCGCGAACATTCTCAACATATTCTGCATGAGTATTATTGATTGGATTAGGTTCAACAAGTATGCTTGGAAATAATATATAGTATTTACCAATATGTGTTATTTTATGCTTGCGACCATCTTTATAAATATATCGTTCATTGAAATTAAACATTTTGTCAATAATTGCGCGTGCGCTTAGCATAATTGCGGGTTCATGAATAGTTGCCGCGTTTGACACCAACGTATGTAGTGCAATAATAAAGTTATTTTCAAAGAAGAATTTTGGATTAACTTCAATGCCGATTGGCGGCTTTTGCACGACTGCCCATAAATCATCATATGTCCATACCGGCGTAGACATAAACAAACGCTTAATAATGGTACTAATTACTTGAATTTCCTCACGATTGTAATTGTACGCCATAAATGTACTGTTGTTTATTTTTTCCGGCGGGATATCTTTCTCAATAACCGACGCGGGTTCAAAATACAAGTTGCCGAGTTTGTTTACTGGCTCAGTAGCACCCGGCGGGAAGTATTCACGTACGAGCGCCTGCGGCATAACAATGTCTCTGTGAATATCCGCATCTATTGCATTTCTATTTATTTCCCTTTCGATGCGCTGAATGACTAAATAATCACTTAATTTTTCTGCATATCTATTTACTTCTGGATTAATTTGCAATAACGAATCGATGTTTGTATTGTTTGTGGTAATAAGCATACGTATACGTACTCGGCGTTGCGACGGAGGCAAGCGAATATGTGAATTTTTGCGAATACATCTACCAAATACTTGGATAAGTGTCGGTATATTAACCGGCAATGACATCATTATTAAATTTTGAATCTCTTTAAAATCATAAGATTCTTTGATAATTTTACTACCGACGAGAATTTGAGCACGTAGTCCATTAACATTATCAGGCGCATTAAATTTTGCAAGAGAATATTCAAGTGCATTTTTTTCAATCGCCGAGTGCGCAACAACAAATCTTGCCGGAACAAAATCATGCGTGGATGTGCTTGCATATGCATTATTTGCAATATTTGCTTTATTATGTTCGGACATTGCTTTTCCACAGATGCAACATCTGGTGCTATCAACGGGGTCGCTATACTCATCCAAATAATTATTTGCTTTGAGACATTCTTGAATCAACAACACTCCAGACATCTTTACGCGGTCGTGATAAATCATAATTTTCTGGCATTGTGAAGCGTTGCCGTCGGATGCTGCAGTAATTTCATCAAGCGACTCGAGCATCGTCAAGTACTTGCGCGAATACTTGCTGATATTTTCACGCATGAGAAAGTCCCCGCCGATAACCACTGTGGATTTTGTCTTTTTTGTAAATATTTTATTATCATCTTTCCATTGCTGCGGTGCATTTATTAGTTTACTTGTGACTTCAGATGATTTAAATAATCCGTATTCGTTTGTGTCGGGATTTGGAAAGACCATATCATAAATACTATAGCCGTCGGTGGGTATTAATTTTTCACTACTTGCGTCATCGATATAATAGTCATCGGTGTCGTTGTCGTTGTCGTTAGCGTCATCGTTGATGTCGGCATCGATGTCATGGTCATCAGCGTTGTCAGCATCTTCGATGTCATGGTCATAGTCGTCGATGAGAGAATCATCAATCGTATATTCGTTGGTTGCATTTTTATTCATGCTTGCGTTTTTATTCATGCTTGCATTTTTATTCATGCTTGCATTTTTATTCATGCTTGCATTTTTATTCATGCTTGCGTTTTTATTCATGCTTGTGACTGCGTTTATGTTTGTCCTAATACTGTCTTTGGCTGCTTTATTTTTGAAATATTCGTTAAATGTAACTAAATGAAAGTCACTAATTGGACACTTTATAAATTTAAGATATGGTAATTCATCTCCGGCCGCGAATGTATCCGTGGCGGCATCAATCTTGACAGGTTCTCCAATAAACTCTTTTTTTGGAAAGTACTTGATATTTGCATCTTGCAAGAACGATATGCGCCCGGCGGTTAGCTTTCCTATTTTTTCAAGCGCTCCCGGTTGCAATGTTCGCGAATTTACAAATAATGTTCGTTTATCTACTTTTAGTTCTTTAGGCACCAAATAGTTAATGAGTTCGACAATTTCTGACGGCGAATTATTAATTGGAGTTGCGCTTAAGCTTAGAAACCTGGCGCTGGGAACCGAATCCAGTACAAATTGAATAGCTACTCCACGGTCATTTTTCATATTCATATTGTAAGTGTTGTGAATTTCATCGCAAATCACAAGACTATTTTCAAACATGTTTAGCAGATTATGATTGACTTGAATCTTATCTTGCTCAATATGTTCATAAACAACATCCTCGAATGTTATATTTTCTCCAGCACGAATACGCTGCTGCGTCAATGTCTCCAAGTCAATTAATTTTACACGTTCATTTGGAAACAATCTATTCACAAATGTTTCATATCCGTAAAATTTATAAAATCCGTGCTTTTGCTTGTTAATTATTCGCTTCTTAAGCATAGATTTATATTCTTTGAGATGCTTAATATCTTCGGGCATTCCCATCGAGGCCATTTCCTGTCGTCGAGCAAGTTCTTCATGTTCGGCCAAACTAACAAATCCAAACTCGTAATGATTCAATAATTCTTTCTGGAATGCAGCTTTTGTGCCGCCGAATCCAATCACAAACACACTTGGTGTTGACCTATCAAGTTCACTATAGTTGTATTTATTTACAGGTTTTTTTGCCGTGGCGGCTTCGTAAAGTTTTTTGTAAATATTTATAAACTCTTGCGCGATGCTGATGGCCGCAATAGTGTTGTGAGTGACTATGAAATTTCCAAGGACATATCTGCGATTGCCATCGAGTTCAAATCCATAGTAAGTGTCGCGCATATCGGCGCCGTTGTGTGTAAGTTTGCGTAATTTATAGTTGAATTCACATCGTTGTGTGCTGCGAATCAGGCGTTGTATGTCACATCTGGACATATCTGCGTGCATATCTTGGAGTCCCAGTAGATATTCGCGGCGAGTCCATAGTGAATTTAATTGAATTTCATCTGGAACTTTGACGTCAAGCAATGCATGCTTGCGACCCATATGTCTCGGATATTCCGTCGTCGGAAACTGCTTAAATTCAATTGGATTGCTATAGAGTTTACCAATCGCGGCTCCGTGGTAATTGATGATATTTTTATCATCATTGACGATATTTTTATCATCATTGACGATATTTTTATCATCATTGACGATATCACATATAGACATCTCGACGATATTGCCATCGATGATTAAACAAAGTATATGTGATTTATTGCAAATAAATGGCTCAAATTTACATGCGAGCAACGAGCGCGTGTTGCCATAGCCAATGGCGTCGCTGATGCTGGCGTCGCTGATGCTGGCATCAGTAAGCACGGGCTCGACCGAGTACATTGTTTCAATACCACTACATGTACTTTGAACAGTTCTTGGTGTACTGTCGTCGCCCATGAGTAAGTCGCCGGCGACGATATTTTGAACCATTTTAATACTTCCATCATGCATAAGTATAGGTGTATTGACGCCATGGCACTTGCCGGTGCCTGTGCCATGTAACAAATGAAGTCTGTTGTATTTGGTGTTTGGATTCATAAAATTACGAACAAACAATTGATGGCTATGCGTTTTCAAGTACTGTCCGGCAAAATCATCGGCGAGTAATGGTTCATCCGATTGTGTTTCGTGAGTTGATTTATTAGCATTTGCCGTCGATGGGTCTCTAAAATTATATGAATCATCGGCTTTTAAAGAATAGAATTCTTTTCGCGTCAATAGGTCGCGAAGAAATTCCGGGTCATCGATAGGTGGATAACTCATTGATACTTATATAATTGAACATTTATTATTTAGTTTGATGTAAACTTGCGTGTGTGATATTATTTGTTATCAAGTTTTGATTAATATTTATTTTTTTTCATTATCTTTTTGTGTTCATGTATATACAGGATTTATTATGGCAGACGGTTTCGCAGATAATGTTACAAACCAGGTTAGGCAAAATGCCGGATATGCGACACTCGCGATTGTGCTCTTGATTGTTGCCATCTTTATGATGTACTTTTACTATTGCGCATGCAAGGAGGCCTTCAATGCCAACGCCAACTCGTTGAGCCGCTCTCAGATTGTTGAGCTTATGGAAGGTCAAAAGCCCAAGTCGATGCTTCAGCGATTCGCTGATGCCATCACTGGTAGCTCCAGCACCAAGTCTGCTCGTAGCGATGGTTACTTTACGCAGACATATGCTTCCAGCGCCCCATCGGGAGGCTTCAGCAGCACCAGCGACAGCATCCGCGCTGTCCTTGAGTCTGCCGAATACGACTGCGCCAACCGCAAGGCCGTTGGTGAGGATGCCTGGTCTTGGATGAACAAAGCCGTGCACACTCCCGTTAGCGAGGGTATGCGTGGCTCCAATGCTCACCGATTGAACGACAATGCCCTTACCGCCATTGCATCTGGACTGAACTAAGCATGCATATGCACATGTACACGTATAATGCACATGTACACGTATAATGCACATATACACGTATAATGCACTTATACACGTATAATGCACTTATACAAGTATACGTTTATTTTTTTGATAAATTTAAATTTGAATACATGTATGTATTATTATACAGTCTTTAAGTGTTACACGCATACACACAACATACGCATACAACGTATACACATACGCATACAACGTATACACATACGCATACAACGTATACACATACGCATACAACGTATACACATACAACGTATACACATACGCATACAACGTATACACATACAACGTATACACATACACACGTATACACATACACACGTATACACATACACACGTATTGATTTAAACGATAGCCTTAATTGTAATAAATATGGCAAACGTATCCGCACCCGCGCAAGAAATTAAAAACATAATTAAAAATCCAATCGTGGGAGGACTCGATGGAACTTATGAACATGCGGAGACGCCTGCTGGTCTAAAAACTGAACTCTATACACATCAAAAAGTTATTCTGGCTGCATTACTTCGACTCGAAGATACGCGTATGTTTGTTCATCAAAATTGTTTGATTAAATCACAAGCATTGCTTCTCTCGGAACCATTTGGTACTGGTAAAACTTTTGAAATTTTAGCACTGATTTTGGCTCGCCCGGTACCGAGAGCAATGCCGATGCATATAAATATTAATAATAAATACGCAAACTCGGAAATTCAAGTCACAGCTAAATTTACTGGAAATGCCTTTTTGAAACCTAACCTTATTGTGGTTGGCGGCTCAGTCTTTAAACAATGGGAAAACACAATTGCCAAATATACAAACTTGCGAGTGCTTGCCGTTGATAATTTCTACAAACTACGAAATTTTGATGAGATATTTCAACAAGATAGCATTAACGACTACGACATTGTGTTGGTCAAGTGCGGAACCGTTGTTGCTAAAGTTATAGGTAAACCAAATACACCGCCGGTAAATTTAATTCATGCGATTGGTTTACGTACATTTTATCATTGTTGGAGCAGAGTCATTTATGATGATTTTGACGCTATTGAGCAAAAAGGCATGACATTTATATTCAACGCATTATTCAGTATATATGTGTCTGCGACCAAGCGAGTTGTCAAAAAACAAACAACGGATAATCGACGAATTATGAACACTCGCATGAGCGATATAGTCAACGATGATACTCTATATGGTTATTTTAATGTTTACAATAATCAGGCATTTGTAACCGCGAGCAATACAACGCCTGTTATTAATTTCTATAATTATGTTGTTAAAAACCCAAATAAACAAATAATTGATGCATTGATTCATTTTCGAGGAAGCGACCCGACCATAATTGAAATGTTCAACAGCGACGCTCTTGAAACAGCCGCGGAAAATTACGGAATTAAGGCACAAAGTTATGCAGATTTATTTAGCAAATTGCTTGATAATGAATACGCCGCGTACATAAAAGCAAACAATGCCGTCGATGTGCTTCGAGAAGTATTTAAACGACCATACGATTACACATTTGATGACCTCGACGACGAAGTAATCGAATTAATTTCATCCGAAGATGTTGATAAAAAAAATAATGATGCGACGCGTAGTGCTTCACATAATGAAGTAAATGAACCCGGACGCAAAAAATTAAGCGCTGAACAGCTTGCATGTTTTACATCAGAAGAAATTCGCGCAGAAGTTAAGCATGCTCTTATTGTAAATTTGCAGAGAGTCAAGCGGCTAAATGCTGGAATTACGAGACTCAAGGAGAATATTGCCGAAGGAGACTGCCAAGTTTGCCATAATGAATTAAAAGACACTGAGAATTTTATCATAAAGTGTTGTGGCGCGGTACTCTGCAAAAAATGCTTTGGCTCTTGCAATCTTGTTCATGATAAAAATAAACAAAATATTATCGGCAGATGCGTTACGTGCCTCAAGCAAATCAAAGTCAGCGAAGATGTAATCATGATTAACAAGGAATTTAAAATCGAAGAAATAATTAAATCCAATGGCACAGAGTCTGGATTAATTGCGCCAATTAAGAAAGAAGTAGCCGCAGCCGCCGACGATGAAGTTACTAAATTTACTATTCTTAACAAAATCATTAATGGAATTCATATCGAGGACAAAACTGCGACAGTTATGAATATTGAAAAGTTAATGGTCGGCAACGTTGATAAACCATTACCGGCTGGTCGCGAAAAGAAGATAATTATCTTTACAAGTTACGATGAGTCAATGGAAAAAATTTACAATAATTTGCGTAAATCAGGTATTAATCCAATTCGATTCAAGGGCAATGTTAAAGGTATGGCCGATATTATTGAAAAATTCAAAAATACTCCCAACACTGCATTGATTATTAATGCCAACCAGAACTGCTCCGGCATTAACTTGCAGTTTTGCACAGATTTGATATTGTTCCACAAAATTCATGATATTAATGTGCAAGCACAGGTGATTGGCCGCGCACAGCGTATCGGACGCGAGTTTAATTTGAATGTTCACTGCATCAGTTACGATACTGAGAAATAAATATGCGTAATATGTACATTGTTTAGTATCGTAAATGTAGTAATTGCACCCGTTGTTGTTTTTTTATCTTACAAAAATTGAATTGAAAAATTATCAAATATATATGTCAACTACATGTTGACAAGTACGCATGCACGCATACGCATATACACGTATTAGTTACGCACATACACACGCAGTCATGGGTAACCCCATATATCAAGAGCCTGCGACATATACAGTTGCATCAGAGTTTAAAACCGCGGTGAATGCAATGTTTGTCAGCGATGATGGGCGTATTGAAGTTATACTTGAATATTTAATCGAGTATGCGCTCGAGCACAGGCTCGCGTACATCAATGACTTTATAAATAATACAAACATATACACCGATGACAACATCAAGATAATAATTAATAAGCCAACTACAGACCACCCACGGTTGCTAAAGTCAATCAATTTTAATGAACAATTGTTTGAATTTAAGTTTGAGCGGTGCGATGGTCGCTGGAAGCCCTCAAATTTGTCTATATTCAAAGACTCATTTGAATACGTGAGGACATCAATATATTATGAATTTCCTGCAGAATTCAAGCGTAAATTTAGACTGTCTTTGTAGCTGCACGCGTACACATACGCACATGTGCTGTATAAAATTGAAGTTTAGATATTTTTTTTATCTAAACGTAGGTTACCTTGGCAACGCATACGCACGTACACACACACATACTCAGTTTACGCACGTATACACGTACACATACTCAGTTTACGCACGTATACACGTACACATACTCAGTTTACGCACGTATACACGTATACACGTATACATAATCAGTTTACGCACGTATACACGTATACATAATCAGTTTACGCACACACGTACACATACTCAGTTTACGCACGTATACGCATCACGCACAAACATGTCTGGCATTTTCAACGTAAATCTCAATGAGCCTTGCCTTGAAACGCCATCGATGATGGTCTGCATTGACACATACAATGATAAGCCAATTGCGACCTTTATGGAATTGGACCCGTTATTGCTCACCAGTGAATCGCTAAAGTTTATAACAAAAAAAATATTTGTCAAAGACATACTCGCGGACAACCAATACGTGTTTAAAAATATTGAGTTATTAAACAACATCACCGAGCAAAGCAACTTTTCTAATCAAAATGAAGCTATATATGCATATGTTGTCATTTTGATTGTGTACGAAAGCGCCTCAATTATGCAACGATATATTGAAAACATTGACTACTTTTACGAATTTTGCCTTATCGCAGACAAGCTATTGATTGATTTTAATGAGCTAACCAAATGCAATTCAAAGTTGTTATGGTTAATCGATGTGCAGGAGAGACAAAAGCCATTATGGGTCAAGAATGCCATGTTGCTTCATGCGATTGAAACTAAAGAGTTTTTGAAACCCAAGTTCCCGGCGAATGCATCAGCAAGTGCATCAGTGAACGCATCAGCGACTCCAAACTTTACAGCACTTGCAAATGCGGTGCCATCGGTGCCATCGGATTATCCAGGTAGCTCAGCATCCGGCAATAGTTCAACAAGCAGCCCGACGGTCAGAGACATAAATATCAATACAATCAAGTATCCACATGACGTCGATATGGATATTCTTGCATCAGTAATGGAGATAATGATTGAACATAACAATATTGAATTTGTCAATAAGCTTATTGTGGTATTTGGAACCAGCATTGAATATTCAAGAATGTTTATTGGAAATCCCAATATTGTCAAGATTGTAAAGGATTTTGCGATATTCGATGAAGTAATCAAATACATCATAAGAATTATGTATCTTGAAGAGCGTTCATTCTATAATCACATAGGCGCAGCTGGTGATTATATCATTGACATCTCCACGGCGTGTTTGCTCGAGCATACATATGAAACTTACTTTACTGAAAATCCATATTTTCCATTACGTTTATTTAAATATTCGTATAACGGTTTGAATGTTACATCTGCGTTGAAAGGCCAACGAGGAATATATTCGCTTGATGAATTTCAAACACGTATGGAGATATTTACACATAATGCATTAAAGCATATCAAGTGGTCGACGCCAAAAGCAAAAACTATTTTGAATGGCTCAGTAATGCTCGCATGCGCTGTTAAAAATCCACTTGAAACGAATATATCTTTTGAAGCATATCTTGATGAATATTTTCCACGTGAATCTGGAAAGTACAAAACCACAGCGTGTATAAAGAAATATCCAATTGTAAGACATAATGATACGCAAGAATTACTTGTTATTGAAAAAATAACCAATCATATGACTTGCAATGCTAATGCCAGCAACGCCAGCAACGCCAGCAACACAAGCTCAGCTAATGCTGGCATCAATGCCAATGCTGCATCGGCAGTTCATCCAATCAATTCAAATTTCGCAGATATTGACTTGATGATTGTTTGCGAATGGTCTGATTTTGATAGTGTCGCTGAAGAACATTTCGCGAATATTCAAAAAGTGTTTCCGAATGCAAAGCTTATCAAGACGCCAACCGAGAACAAACACAAGTACTCGATTGAAAATATTCCGAGACACATTGATATGTTTCACACCATTGACTGCCCCAGCGTCATTGTCAAATTTCATTTAGGATGTGTTCGCGCTTGGTACGATGGCGTAACCGTTCACTGCATGCCAACATTCATTATCGCAGCAATGACTGGCCTTAACGTCGATGTTCGATGGACAAGCAATCGCAAAGATGTGCGGGATATTGTTCTTAAATATTTCCAACGCGGATACGGCACTGTTATGAATCGCGATGATGAAAAATCAATTCTTGCATACACGAGGGCGACTCCAGCATGGTCAAGCATTAACAAAGATGCGTTTATGTCTTACTTTATACGCTTCAATGACCATAAATTATTCTTCAATCCAAATTCTGCATTTGTAAATGGAAATTTAACTACTACTTATGAATCTGCAGTTACTTATGAATTTATAAATGTCAGTTACAATCGGTCTGTGGTTTTGCCTACACCAATCAATAATACACTCATTCAGAACTTTATGTAGAATGAGTTGGCACCCAAGGCTTCAATATGAACCATAAAGTTCTGAATGAGTTTATGTAGAATGAGTTGGCGCCCGAGGCTTCAATATGAACCATAAAGTTCTGAATGAGTTTATGTAGAATGAGTTGGCGCCCAAGGCTTCAATATGAACCATAAAGTTCTGAATGAGTTTATGTAGAATGAGTTGGCGCCCGAGGCTTCAATAT
>Ga0306898_1000172_pt1 | contig 27633 bp, 28 predicted proteins | sample AntRauMFilla1564_FD_190424 | JGI IMG/M metagenome (GOLD analysis project Ga0306898, IMG submission 190424) | Saline lake microbial communities from Rauer Islands, Antarctica - Metagenome Filla 1 #564 (v2) (version 2) | ecosystem: Environmental > Aquatic > Non-marine Saline and Alkaline > Saline ...
GAAGTGGCGCAGGTTGCGGAGGTGGCGCAGGTTGCGGAGGTGGCGCAGGTTGCGGAGGTGGCGCAGGTGGCGGAGGTGGCGGAGGTGGCGGAGGTGGCGGAGGTGGCGCAGGCGGCGCACCGGTTGGCGGAGCACCTGGCGCACCGGTTGGCGCACCGGTTGGCGCAGCGGGAACAATCAATGCAGCTGCATTGCCATTTACCTCCGGCTTAAGACCTTTCACACCGTAGAAGTATTTTTTGCCTTCCTGTCCAATAAAGCTGGGGGTCGTAGACGGTGTGGACGCTGCAGAAGCACTAGGCGGGGGTGGAGGCGGGGGCGGGGGCGGCCCCCCGGGAATACTCGGGGATACCTGTTGTTGCCCTGGAGGAGGTGGAACTACGCCCGGGGTGACAACAACCGTCGGAAGTTTGCTAAACATGAGTCCCGGGTCGGATATAACTGCTACCGATGCATACTTGCTGTTTGCTGCACCATCTGGCATAAGCGATTCCGGGTAGGGAATAAAGTGGTTCACTGCTTTCATAACCACCCTGTCACCCTTAGACCCCGCCAACGACGCTGAGTGCCCGACAGGAATCTGGTACAGAATAGATTCTTGCATGTCGTCTGGTATGATGGTGGAGTCTTTGACCGCGCTCATTCGCGACCCGAACGCTTTGCCGTCCACCGTCGTCATCATATTGCGGCTCCCGTCTATGTTCCACTGCGTGCAGTAGGCGGACCTGTCTGCACCGCTCATGCTGTGCTCAAACAGCTTCCAGCTGGGCGTAGGTTGCTCGGTATGCAGTCGGTCCGGGCCCATGGCAATTGTGGTCGCGCATATAACGGCGTCGTTGAGCGGCTTAAGTACGTCTTCGACCAGTCTCCGGCGCAGAATGTGCTGGATGTTGGTAGAGTCGATTTTTACTAGTGCTGCAATATATCGCGCCAAAGCAGTTTCAGCATTTTTGTTGAGCAACTTGCGGGTCTGTTTCATGCTGTACTGGCTCCCGTCAGAAAGTACAAGCTTGGGCGGGCTAATTCGCAGCGCAGCCGCCTGTTCGTGCGCCAGGCAGCACCTAAAGTCGCGACACACCGCGGACACGTTTTCCATCGTGCTTACGAGGTCTCCCGCGAACCCCTGAGATACACGCGCTTCCCACACGTCGTACGAATAATTTTCGCTCTGGCTGAACGGCACAAAGATCGTGGAAATCATGTTGCCGTACGCAATTTCGTTTGCATCCGACGCAATTTTTAGGTAGCCGACCGCGTTGTATGCATGAAGGGACATTTCGACCGCTTTTTTGTACTGTTCTGCGAGTTCGTCTCGAAGCGCGCCGAACCCGCCGGCGCTGTCCGGCGGCGTTGTGGACTTTTCGCGCGCCTGTGCACGCGCCAAATCGGCCGCCGCCGTATCCCTTACCTGTTGGGCCGTTTTCTTACTGAGAGACTCCATGCGGGCCGTAGCCTCGGAGACGTCCATGTCGACGGGCAGCAGTCCGACGGAGTTCCTCACGCTCTCAACTTCGGCTCGAATTTTTGCGTACATCGCCGGGTGTTTGTTTTCCATCAAATAGGTAGCTAGCCAAGACTGTGACCGTACGTTACGCAGGAACGTGATAATTGCCCCAGGCATGGCGTCGTTAAACTGGTCCGCTGTTTCCGTCAGGGGTTCTATAACAGGGACTAGTTGCCTGTCTGCCATAGAAAATGTGTTCACTGCCTTTTTAAACGCGTACACGCGGTTTTGCACTTCCAGAGCGGCTTGCCGCGCATTTTGGTCTACGCCCAGGTAGTAGAAGTTGTCTTTGATGCCGACGGCCTTTACGTGTATCGTGTTCTGGATGGTTCTATACTTTTTGAGGTCCTCGGTGGTGCCACCCAGGACGCGCCATTTCGGATCCCGGGCAGGCTCTCCACCCGTCACGTACCTACGCAGCTGCCCCGATGCTCCCCCTGATGCGCGAGTCACCGCGTACGCTAGCAAAACTACCATAACCATCAGCAGCAGGGCAAGCGCCCCTGCCCAAACGTTATCCATCGCGCCCGTACGGTTTGCTGGCTATAGACCCCGCTAAAAACCTGCAAAAAACCGTCTGGCGTTCGCCGTGCGACGGGGCCGCCGGCCGAAACGGGCCGCTCGCCGCGTGCTACACCCCCTTTTTGTCTTCCGCGCCCTGGCCGGCAAACTCCTGACGCACGTGGACGCGGCCGGGCGTATGCAGGAGTTGTTGCCTATATTTTCGGTGATCTGGGCCGGGCTCATGTTGGACGTTAGCAGCATGCCGGTGAGCGCGTCGCCGGTGTCGGAGATGTCGAGCGCGTTGGGTCGAACGCCAGCACAATTGTACACGCGTTGACCATCGGCGCGACAATCGCAGACGCTTTGGACTTTCCCGCGCCCGGGGGGCCCGTGAGAAGCGCCACTGCGTTGCCCCTTACTCTTCCACTACCGCGTCCGCCGCCGTTTTTGCTGGGCCACGGGTCGTAGCACACATCAGACACGCTTATCTCGTGTTTAATGTATTTCCAGAGACTTCCCGCGCGCGTAGAGACAGTCACCCCGAAGTTCTTTTTCTGCGGTACTTCACCGTCCACCTTAAGGTTTTCGCGCGACTTTACAGTCATAAGTGCGTATGTGCTGCCTTTGGTTTGCAACTCGTCGGGGGTACCATGAACCAACGCCAGACCGCGAGTCCCGCGAAATTGCGGCCGCTGGAGCAGCTGTACGCCCACGCTTTTTTGGCGAGCTTGGCATTCTCTATGGCGTTGAGTTTGTATAGCCGGAAAGGGGTTATAGCAAGCGACATTGCGGTGATGCACCCGAGCACGAACAAGCACGACTCTAGATGTATGTTAAACAGCACAAGAATTCATGTACCACATTTGGCGCAGTTCGTAGACAGGCGCCAGAAATTGTTCACACACCGGTCCCAAACTTTTTCGCGGGCCCCGAATTTTTTTTGCCGGACCGTGTCGTCGATTTTCAGAAATTTCCCCCCCGTCCCAAAAAAAGTGTAGCAGTTTTACAAGAACATAACAACATACACTTCTACTATACTTTATACTACACCACTGACACAATCGAAAACACGCATTGGTACCACACTGTAGATCAACGTTGGTCGTTAGTAACAAGTATGTAGCATTTTTGTATAGTATGTGTAGCACTTTTGTGCAGTGGTGTAGCTTTTGTTTAGCAATGTTAACAAGTGTAGCACTTTAGCAAGAAACCGTGTTGTTGTCTATCAAGGTCGTATTGACACCAATATTTAACACTTTTGGGATATATCGTAGTGGTTAGTAGAATAATAGGGAAGTGTATTTATCAATTTTGGAGCAGCCCCGTGTACGGCCGTCAAAAAGTTTCCACAAGGCCCGTTCCAAATTTTTCGTGAGCCCCGAAATTTTTTGCCGGACCGTGTCGTCGATTTTCAGAAATTTCCCCCCCGTCCCAAAAAAGTGTAGCAGTTTTACAAGAACATAACAACATACACTTCTACTATACTTTATACTACACCACTGACACAATCGAAAACACGCATTGGTACCACACTGTAAGTCAACGTTGGTCGTTAGTAACAAGTATGTAGCATTTTTGTATAGTATGTGTAGCACTTTTGTGCAGTGGTGTAGCTTTTTGTTTAGCAATGTTAACAGGTGTAGCACTTTAGCAAGAAACCGTGTTAGTTGTGTCTAAGTAATGAACAAACACAAATGTATATATTATCCAAAATGTACTTCACGTGTTAGTAATATACAGAAGGGGGTATATTTACGACATTTGGCACAGCCCGTAGGCCGGCGCCAAAAATTGTTCACATACCGGTCCCAAACTTTTTCGGGAGTCCTGAAATTTTTTTGCCGGACCGTGTCGTCGATTTTCAGAAATTTCCCCCCCGTCCCAAAAAAGTGTAGCAGTTTTACAAGAACATAACAACATACACTTCTACTATACTTTATACTACACCATTGACACAATCGAAAACACGCATTGGTACCGCACTGTAAGTCAACGTTGACCGTTAATAACAAGTATGTAGCATTTTTGTATAGTATGTGTAGCACTTTTGTGCAGTGGTGTAGCTTTTGTTTAGCAATGTTAACAGGTGTAGCACTTTAGCAAGAAACCGTGTTAGTTGTGTCTAAGTAATGAACAAACACAAATGTATATATTATCCAAAATGTACTTCACGTGTTAGTAATATACAGAAGGGGGTATATTTACGACATTTGGCACAGCCCGTAGGCCGGCGCCAAAAATTGTTCACATACCGGTCCCAAACTTTTTCGGGAGTCCTGAAATTTTTTTGCCGGACCGTGTCGTCGATTTTCAGAAATTTCCCCCCCGTCCCAAAAAAGTGTAGCAGTTTTACAAGAACATAACAACATACACTTCTACTATACTTTATACTACACCATTGACACAATCGAAAACACGCATTGGTACCGCACTGTAAGTCAACGTTGACCGTTAATAACAAGTATGTAGCATTTTTGTATAGTATGTGTAGCACTTTTGTGCAGTGGTGTAGCTTTTGTTTAGCAATGTTAACAGGTGTAGCACTTTAGCAAGAAACCGTATTAGTTTGGTTTACATAATAAACAAACACAACTGTTTGTAATGATTAATTTATATTACAGGTGTTAGTAAAATACTCAAAGACTCCCTGCGTCGCATTTGGCGCAGCCCCGCAAGAGGCGTCAAAAATTGTCCATACACTCGCCCCAAACTTTTTCGTGGGCCTTGATTTTTTTTTGCCGGACCGTGTCGCTGATTTTCAGAAATTTCCCCCCGTTCCAAAAAAGTGTAGCAGTTTTACAAGAACATTACAACATACACTTCTACTATACTTTATACTACACCGTTAACACAATCGAAAACACGCACTGGTACCACACTGTAGATCAGCGTTAACCGTTAATAACAAGTATGTAGCATTTTTGTATAGTATGTGTAGCACTTTTGTGCAGTGGTGTAGCTTTTGTTTAGCAATGTTAACAAGTGTAGCATTTTAGCAAGAAACCTCATAGTTCGTTACTTGTTATTGTTTAGCAACCGTAGTAGGTACACTATATGCAGTTTGTAAAATTATGTACCATACTGAGATTCTATAACATATACCCACATTGTATAAAAACGGCTTGCCTTAGGTATGTTTTTTAGGGCAGCGGAGCGAAAAGGTGTGTAGCATTGTCGCAAGAGAACTATACTTATGGTTTACCAAACTTGCGATAAACAGCACCACAACCATCTCCACAAAACCACCACGGTACATTCAATATAGCAACAGACGGTCGCTAACGTTGGTTGTGTATCATTTTTGCGCAAAATGCTACATATTTTGCGCAAAAAGCTACATATTTTGTGCAGTGGTGTAGCATTTCAGCAATAAGAGCAGGCCCGCGCAGCACCACAGATGGCGGACCGCACATGCGAAAAATGCGCACGGGTGTTTCAGTACCCGTCGCAGCTGAGACGTCACGAGGGGCGTAAAACACCGTGCCGGACTATAGTCGCCACCGCGGAGCTGCCGATACCGGAACAGACAAAGCCGTACTGCTGCAGATTTTGCGGCCACCGGTTTGCGCAGCACACTTCGATGTACCGCCACATCAAACACAGCTGCAAGGTGGCGGGCAGTCCGGAGGGCATGCAACGGCTGTACGAGCACACCCACAAAAAACAGCTGGAGGCGGAGGCGCGGGTGGAGGAGCTGCAGGCGCAGATACGGGACGGGACAGCCCCCACCCAGCGAACGGCCTCATGCCAGCAGAACATATCCGCAAACCAAACCGTGATAAACCAGCACACGGTGAACAACATATCGTTCAACGTGTTCGGTAACGAGGACTGTAGCCACATAGACCGTGTTCGCATCAAGGGGCTGCTGGACGAGGTTATGTTGGTAGCCAACGACCCCCAGAGAGGGGCGACGATGGCGCTGCTGAAGGCGGCGATGATGATATACGGGGACCGGGAGCGCCCGGAAAACACGACCTGCTACCTCCCGAACGCGAAGCAGGACAAGGCAATGGTGCACGAGGCGGAAGGGTGGGGCATACGCCCGTACCAAACCATCGCGCCGTCGATCGCTGGACGCGTGGTAAGCATGCTGTTCGACCTCCAGCCGTTTGCGGACGCGTCGAAGTACGAGAGGCTGATGTTCGCGCTGCGTGACAACGAAGACAGCTACAAGGGCGGCAAGGAGCTGCGGGAAATACTGATACGCAACAAGGAGATAGTGGAAGAAATGCGACGCGGCCCGCGTAGGGCGTAGGGCCGCGGCTGTCGCGTTTTTGTGTAGGCGCAGCAGCAGCACACGCTCCGTATTGCGGAGCAATGGGCCACACACGGCGTCGCGGCGGAAGAGCAGGTACCGGGGGCAGCGGGAGCGGTTTTGAACACATTGCGGCTCCACACATTCCCGTAAAATGGGGCTGGCGTACAGCGCGCTGACGTCGACGTGGGAATACGTAACTTGTTCCCCAAATGTATGTCGAGACCGTCTGAACGATGCGTGCCGGTCGGGCGCCCTGGACACGGTGAGACGCGTGTTCGCGGGCTACGTCGTATATGGCGAACGGGCTTGCCCGGAAGAAGCGCTGATGTCGGCCTGCGAGGGCGGAGATCTGCAAACCGTGAAACACATGTACTTTAACGTCCCCGACCGCGAAAATTATGCGCTAAAAGCCCTGGTGCAGTGCTGCAGGCACGGTAATATACACGCGGCGAGATGGATAAAAAGCGTGGCCAGTCCGACTCCAGAAGAAATCTGCGACGACGGCATCCCGGCGCTGCAGTGGGCGTGCATAGGCAGACACCTGCGGGTCGTGCGGTGGCTCGTGAACGAATTCGAACTGACAGCGGACGACGCGCGGGAAGCGGCGGCGCTAGCGGGGGCGTGCGTCGGGGGGAGCCCGATGGTGGTAAAATGGCTGGCCAACAGGTTCGGGCTGACGCCGGACGACGCGCGGGCGGACGACAACGAGGCGCTACGTGAGGCGTGCTCGTGGGGGCGCCTGGAAGCCGCGCAGCTGCTCGCCGCCCGTTTCGGGCTCACTCGCAGAGACGCGTCGGCCCTCAACAGCGAGGCGCTGCGGCACGCGTGCACATACGGCCACCTGGAAGTGGCGCAGTGGCTCGCAGACAAGTTCGTGCTAAAAGCACAGGACGCGCGGGAGATGCGAAACGAAGCGCTGCGGGGCGCCTGCGTAAACGGCCACCTGCGAACAGTGCGCTGGCTGGTGCAACGCTTCAACCTCCGCGCACGAGACGCGAGGTCGATGGGCAACTACGCGCTGCATGGCGCGTGCGCGAACGGACACGTCGACGTCGTGCAGTGGCTGCTGTTGCGGTTCCGGAGCCTGACGTCTACGGACACCCGGTCCAGCTACCGGTTCGACGACCCCGAGATAACGCGAATACTGGACCAGCACTATGCGGGCCGCCGGTAGACATCTGCGGCCAGCGTAAGCATTCACCAACGATGGACCTCGGAGAGGCGCTAAGGACGCCCGCAGCGCTGCGGGCGTCGGGCATCAGCTATCGGGAACGCCCGGAATTCGCGTTTGCTGAAGCGGTCATACTGGGCTATTACGAAACCGCAAGGTACCTAATAGACGCGTACGCGCCCGCCCACAACAATTTCGTAGACACCATAGAATACTTGCAGTACCACGCTTGCTGGAACAACGCGTTGTGGGAGTTCGCAGCGCACGTGTACGCGCTGCAAAGACGCGCCACCCGCACGCCGCGCAGTTTTTGGCATTTGAAACCGATTTCGCGTAAAAATTCGGAGGTATGGAGACGCCAGAAGCGCTGCGCGTGCCGGAAATCTTGGGGCGCATTTTCGAGCGCCTGGACGACGACACAGTGCGCGAGGCGCGCGCCGTGTGCCGCGCGTGGCACGCGGCCGCGTCCCGAGAGATCAGCACGCCCCCGGACAAAGTTCCCCGGTACGCCATCTTTTTGCGCGCAAAAACGGCGGGAGCCGTGCAGACCCCGGCCCGTCTGCGGGCGTCCGGCATGCTGGAAAAGCGGGGCCTGGGCGCGTCGTTCGCCCGCGCGTGCGCAAATATGGCTACGGCCGGCTGGCTCGCGGACGCGTACGGCGTGGGCCCCGACGCGGCACACGCGTGCGGGGCCTGGCGATGGAGGTCGCATGCCGGAGCGGCTGTCTCGAAGTCGCAAAATGGATGAAGAGCACGTTCCAGGCGGAGGAACGCAGCTACGTTGAGGACAGCCCGCTGTACCAAGGGTGCGCGGGCGGAAGCCCGGGCTGCGCGAAACTGCTGGAGGGCAGGCTACACGGGGGACAGCCCCTTTTACGAAGCGACGGGCACCTGGATGTAGCGAAGTGGGTGCTCGAAGAGCTCGGACTCAGCCTGAAGTTTATGCGGGACATGGGGGGAGGCAGCAGGTTTACGACTGCGCGCGCGTGTTCCTGCGCACACGCAGAATGCCGGAACAAAATACCCCACATATACCGACGGCATGGGCTTCGGAGACGCTGCATACACAGGAGTGGCAACGCTCGGCCGCGTACAGGCCATCATCGGCGCATTGGTCATGGTGTTGATCATGCTTGTGATGTGGGGGTTTGGCGCGATGATCCTGATGGACAAGAAAAAGCGCGTCAAGGGGACCGTGAAAAGCGCGCACCTGCTTTCTTCCACGACGTCAACACTATCGAATGGCACCACGGAGATGCCGGTATACCACATGGCTCTAGTGGTCAACTACCAGTTTGCCGGGCAGGACAGAACCTCGTCGATCGCTTCCGATAGTTCTACCCAGTACGTAGAGGGCCAGTCTATAGACCTTCGGCTCGACCCGGAGTTTCCCGACTTGCCTACCGAGGGCTCCGGTGCGCCCCGCTGGTTAGGGGGGGTGCTTATTATTGGCGGCTTGGCTATGGGCGCCGTCAGCGTAGTGCATGCGTACTTTACCGTGAAGAGCAAGGAATACGCAGCAGTCACTGGCACCATGGGTTTGGCCACAGATATTAAGCACATCCTCTGATGGAGGGCGTGCGTGCCATATTTTTGAGCAGCCCGCGCAGCGTCCCAAAAGTTTTAGTCGAGCAGCCCGCGCAGCGTCCCAAAAGTTTTAGTCGAGCAGCCCGCTGTACGCGACGCTCCACCCGCAGACACACCCATGTACACTATATTTGAACAGACATGGCGAGACATATTGGAACCTTCATAGTCCCACACTCTCCGAAGAAAATGGTCGGCACGCTAACGCACCGCCAGGAGAATGACGCATTCTACGTCGAATCGCCGATACACCGAGTTCGGTTCTGGGGCAACCGGAGTCCCAAGATCACGCCGCCGAACAGCTCCCTGCGCAAGGAGCTCGACCGTGCAGGGTTTGCACCCCGGAAGGGGAACTACAGCGAGTCTGACCACCTTCTGCTTATTCTTCACAATATCGACAAAGAATTAATGCGAAATGTTCGTTCGCGGGGTTTCGAGGCGCTGGTTACGGACCACACGTCTAGGCGTCTCAGTCTCAAGTACATACAGTCGCTCCCAAAATACACCACCGACGAAACCAGTCGTGACTTGTGGAAAAGTCTCGGCGCCGATGTTGTTAAGGCCACCTGGAACGTACTATACAACACCGAAGACCAGCTCGCCGTCGAGGGCGAATTTATGGGCGACACCGTCGAGAGCGTTGCGCGGCAGATGAAGCTCAACGAGATGGTATACCGGCTCAGCGCCGGCATGAAACAAGTAGGCCTGTGCGGGTCCAAGAAGAATCCCGTCGACTCCACTTTTACCCAGGTAAAAGAAATTACGGATTTCAAGTCCAAGAACACGTTTGTCGGGCCCAATCATGCGGTGAAATTCGAGGACAACCGTATGACAGTGCTGGCCAGTGTCTATCCACGAAGGCCCCCTCCGCCTGGAGCAAGAACAGTAGTGTACAAGTCGCTCAAGGGCAGCCTGGCATGCCTACTTCTGCCCCAATATACATGGACTAACAACGCCGGCACCTACGGTAAATTTCGAGCCGAAAAGCTCTACGTGGTGCGAATCGTTTCGGTTCATGGCCTGGAGCAGCTCAACTCTGACGTGTCCTACTACAATCACCCCCGAGCGTCCGAGTTTACATACGCGGCAGACACCATGATAACTACCCCAGTCAACTACGATCCGAACGTCAAGTGCGGAATGGGGCTTCACTTCTTCCTGAGCCTGGAGGAGGCCAACGAGTACTACCACAATTTGGCACCCAACGAACTGGCAACTGTCCGGGACAAATTCGAAGAGGGGCTCTCGGGCTTGGATGAATCCTGGATAGATTCCCCTGCGGTTTGCGGCAGCGATATAGTCCCCCTTCACGGGAGTGTTCCCGCCGAGGAACCGGAAGGCGCATCGGGCGTCGCGTCGGGCGACATTCAACAAGTGCAGCAGCCCGAATCCTCCGATGAGGAAATTAGCATGCGCCGCACGCAAATTAAGTCGTTTCGGGCGCGTCTGGACTACTCGACCAAAATGTTCGACGCCCACTGCGAATCTATTGTCGCGGTAATGGGCGAAAGCGAGAAAGCCGAATCCGCCGACATAAAAACCAAGATCGCCGCAATTTGCGAGCCGTCGGAGACAGACAGCAAGGACGCGTTTGGTTCGGCATTAGAAACCACAGTGCTTGTCTTCATGCACGCGGACACATTCCGCGAGAAAACGTTGAAGAAGTACGTTAACCCGAACATAAGCGGAAAGCAGTCTTCGCTGTTCTTCTCCAGCTAGTACCGCAGGCCACGGCGCGCAACTCTTTTTGCGCCGCCGTGCTAACAGATGCGCAGGGCCTGCCCGGTGCGCAAAAAACGCAGCCCGCTGTAAACGCACGCGTCTACGGGTGCCTAGGCAGAATCGATAACCACCAGATCGCGTGGGTGTTTCTTGTCGGTGTATGTTCCTACTCCCGGAATGGTTGCGCAGTATACACACGTTCGACTGCGGGTGAGTATACCCCGACATGTCGAAGATCGCTACCTCCTCATCTGGGCCGACGCGCATCTTGGTCAGCGTATCGATAAACGCCTGGAGCGTAACAGCGCCGCGCCCATTTACCTCGATAGGTTCGAGGACATCCGGCAGTGCCTCTGCAGCAACGGTTTCGTTCGTAGGAGAAGCCATGGCGTGCAGACTGGAGCGGGCGGATACTTTACGGACACGGTATTCAAATTTATCGACGGTAAAGCCTTCAGTTTAGCGATATGCGGGCGGGAACGTTTCGGCATAAACGCGGCAATACGGAAATTGAAGAAGCATGAATTTGTGTAACCCGCACAGCGGCAGCTATACGCCCCACCATGAGTCAGCTGACGTCCGCAGACCCGTCCACATTTCCGGCCGACGGCGTTTTCGTTATACTTCACGAAGCGAGGCACGGAGGTTGGATGCTTAACCGTATTACGCCGGCGCAGGCAGCGCATAACATGGAGGACAAAGATTTCTGTGACCGGGTTCTGTGGGTTCCGGCGGGCGCACAGTACGTCTACAACGACTGCGCGGCGGAGTCGGACTCGACCACAATAGGTACAGCCAAAACGACGCCTCCTGCGGTACCGTCATCGACATGGGGACGTTTTCAAGTCCCCGATACGTACTACGACATAAGCCTGGAGCAAATGCAACCCTGGTCGGATGAACCCTGATCACAGTTGCAGCCATTTTTTGTGCGTCTTAACACGTCGGAGTAAAACCCGGGCTCGCCACATAACCGGGTCTCCAAATTTGAATGCGACTGACATATATTACCAACCCGCCGACGTCTTACTACAATGACGGCACCACACGATGAAACGAAACCAGTTATAACGGAGGAGACGCACGTCGGCATGCCCAGAGAAACGACGCCAATCATTAGCAATGCTGTGCCGACTGGGCCCACGAAAAATGAGATGCAATTGGCGTGGACTGCATCGTGCCTGTTTGGAATTGTTGGGTGCCTCTGTGTGGTGTGTATAGACCATCGTAGAAAAATGCATGCATCTGCGGTTTCCGGATGGGGTGCAGGAATTTTGGTGTGTGCTGTAGTTGGATTTGCTGCGGGCTTGCTTTCGACCGTATCAAACGCGGTGGGTGTCGGTGTTGGCGTCATTCTTATAATTTGTGGTGCGGTGTTGATGAAGTAGACACATACCCATTTTTGTTTGTGGCACGTGGATACATGCCCCAGCCGTGCATATTTCCCGCGCGACGCCAACAGTGTCCGCATTCGTAAGCCATTGTTGTTGATTCCACCGGGTAGGCCCATGGAGCTGGGGTAATGTATGGTCCCCAATTTGGGTATCCATATTTGATGCGACTGCCCCATCTTGGGATGACCCGTTTCAATGAACCACACGCGGCGTACATCATTTTTGGGCGGCGCGCTGCATGGGTTTCAGCAGAGCTGAAACGGAATACCCTGCATGCACCGAAAGGTTTAGTTCAGTGCTGCCGCCCGCATTTTGAACGTAAGTCGGTCGTCTTAGTCTACCAGTCTTGCACCCAGCCAACAAACAACAGTTACGGAGTAACGATACACCAAACACCATGGCCGCAACCGGAGGAGCTGCAGAGTTTGAGGATGTCTTGTGCATTGTCGCGTCCCGAATATTGCCAAAACTCGACGACGACGAGCTGCGCTTCCTGTACGGCGTGAGTCGCACATGCCGCAGAATCTCGTACGCCGAGCTGTGTCGACGGTCGGGAACCAATACTCCGAGGCTGGCCTACACCCTAAAGGGCATCTACTCGTCTCCCACACGACTAAATTCTGCTGAAGCTGTCGTGGAAAAACATTGGGACCATGACTGCCTTAGCAAAGTTAGGTTTGCGTACGGAAACCTAAAAACGTACACCTGGCTTGCTGAAACTTTTCCGGAAAGTCACGAATGCATAAACGACGAAGACGTCATACCAGAGGTGTTTCGGAAAGCATGTTATTTCGGGTACTCGGACGTTGCTAAATGGCTGCACGAACAATATAACGTGACGCGGGAGGAAGTGAAAGCCATAATTGGTTATGGTCGGGACTGGTCCGACGAAAATTACATGCTGTACGCTCCGACGTTGAGTTTGGTATGTAAAGAAGGACACCTAAAGATTGCTAAATGGCTGCACAATACGTTTGTCATGACAATCGAGGACGTGCTAGAAAATAACTGCCTTGCGTTTCACAACGCATGTGAAGAAGGCCACCCCTGAATGTTGCCAAATGGCTGCACGAAACGTTCGACACCATTTATGAAAATGAACGTGCATTTATTGGAGCATGTGCCAACGGTCATCTAGGAGTTGCACAGTGGCTGCATACAAAGTTTAACGTGATACCGGACAACGCTCGATTAATCTACAACAGCGCAATGGTTAAAGCATGCGCCCATGGACACGTGGAAGTTGCTCAATGGCTTCACGCGACGTTTGTTATGACACGCGAGGACGTGCTAGTAGATAACTGCTATGCTGTAAGCATTGCGTGCGATGAGGGACATCTGAGTGTTCTCCAATGGCTCCACACTACGTTTGAAATTACACCTGCGGAAGTTAGAGCAAACGACAACTGCTTCCTGCGAGAAGCATGCTCCCAAGGACACCTGGAAGTTGCCCAATGGCTCCACACTACGTTTGAAATTACACCTGCGGAAGTTAGAGCAAACAACAACTGCGTCCTGCTAGACGCATGCATCCATGGACACCTGGAAGTTGCCCAATGGCTCCACACACTACGTTTGATCTTACATCGGAGTACGCACGAGCATTTAACAACCACGCGTTTCGTTACGCATGCGGAGAAGGCCACGTGAAGGTAGCCCAATGGATGCAAGCAACTTTCGACCTAACGCTTGAGGACTCCATTATTCGTTACATCTTTAAAGAATGCCAAGTGCGCAGGTACTGTCACGAGGAGATGTACATATGGGTGTGCAGTACATTTGCGCTGGGCGACAGTCTGTAGGGCACGCCAGTTTCGTTATTTTTGCGCGCGCAAACATAAACTACGTAAACTTAACCCAACTTCCTGTACTCGGGTACGAGTTACTACACCATAAGGTGCAATAACATTTGAACAACGTGTACCCAAGTATGATACACTCTGTAGATCACCCAACACGCCAAATACGGGAGAGGTAGCAACCAGATGCGCTGCCTGAAAATAGCGACGTGCTATGCTGGGCGTGTGTAAACGGGCAAAAAGGTGGTTCAGTGGCTGCGTACTACGTTTGACGTGCCGCTATGGGACTCATAAATTTCGCAGCAGCTTTGCAATGTCGAGGTGTCCGTGTTTTTGCGCGGCGATGGCGTATCTCTCCGGCCAGATACGCAGACCGAAGCCGCAGAGCCACTTAACCATGTCTGTCATGCCGCGTTTGCAGGCGACCATGAGCACATCTAAGTCCTCCACATATCCGTCGTAGTTGCAAGTCGCACCCGGAAACAAGTACTCCGGCGGTATCCTGAAATATCGCCAGATCCATTTGGCCAAATCCAGGTCCATAAATTTACACGCTGTGACCATGGCATCTGTTCTGGTTTCTAGATTCCGCATGGGCTTGCAGTGTATCAGGAGCCACTTTGCAACCAGCGGGCAAGTGCAAGCGACCTCGATAACGATTTGGCACGCCTTTGTGTCTGGGGGTAGGAGGTCTACGAGTTCGAACGTCTCCACCATATACCGAACGACATTTACGTTGCCAGAGCAGCACACGTTAATGAAGATGTCGCATAAATTTCGCGCTATCACATTCTTGAGAAGCCACTGCACAACGCGGTCGCGACCGTTTTCGGCAATCTGCTTAAACGTGTGCGACGTGACCATATCTTCTGCAAAATCGTCGAACGCTTCCGCTACCCACATAACAATGTCCAGGTGACCACTCAGGCACGCGACGCTAAAGAAGTCTTTGTCGTGGTTAATCTTGCAGCACCGACGTACGTTGTTGTCTCCAATGTTGAGTTCGTATATGAGCCACTGGACCATTTGTAGGTTCCCTATTTCGCATGCGTACACCAACAGCGACTCTACTTGTACGGGCGTCACAGAATCTCCCCAAGACGACATGCCGGTGCGCATGCGTATGGTGTCAAGTATGTGTGTGCGGCCGAGACGGCACCCGTCGAACATTATCCTCTGCCAAACTTCTGGGGGCTCTTCCACAACGCCCTGATCCAAGGCCCACATGACCATGTCGGTGTTGTCTAGCTGTTCCAAAATGACGTGTCCTATATGTTCGGGCCGCAAGTGCGTGCCAAGTTCGTCCGCAAGCGTTTTGACTACGTCGGTGCTGCTACCGACCCACATGCACGCTTCGAACATGATGGTCTCCAGGGTTTCAGCAGGCATACGAAGTCCCGCGCGCGCAGCCATCCCAAGGACCCACAGAACGGCGTCTTTCGACGCAGAGCCACACGCGCCCAACACAATATGGAACCCTCCCTGAAATATTCGGCTCGGGGGTATGTCGAACTGCGTGGATAGCCAGTCCGCAAACTCTGCGTGTCCGTAGGCACATGATTCGGTGACGAACTCAACCAGCTTCGACTCATCAGCAGCGAAATGCTCTGAGAACCGTTCAACAAGTAGCTGAGCGGTTTTTACGTCACCTTGATGGCATGTTTTATGCATAAAGAGATTGGCATGTGTCGTGCCGTCGGTGGCGAAGTATGTGTCTAGGACCCATTTCGCGAAAGCGTAGTGCCCACGGCTACACGCTTGCACCATCATAGACACGGGGTCCTTCTTGCAGTGCTCGCACGTCTGGCAGTGTCCCATAATCAGTTCTCCGCTGCGCCACAGCGAGAACAGTTCGCGACATGTACACGAACACTTGCAGACTAGCCACCGCGCCACTGCGATATGATTGTATTCGCAGGCAACCTCTAGGGATTTGCTGGCCTTTATCTCGGCGTGGAGCATCATGTAGCGCGCGGCCACCCAACGCGCGACAGTTAAGCTCCCGTGCCTGCAGGCGTACCAGAGCACGTCAGCGGGGTGCGTCTTGCGCAGCATTCCGGACATCGCCAGCGTGCGGACTGTCGCGACCGCGTGGCGCGCCGACTGGGCGCGCCCGGCGCCGCGGCGCTCCAGCTCCGCGTCTGCGGCGTCCCGCCACCTGCGCGCGACGCCGCGCAATGCGCGCAGGGTGTCGTCGGCGGCAAATCGCATCAGATGCTCCATAAGCTCGGGAAGATCGAAAGGAGACATGACTGCGGTAACATACCAAGTGTTATTTTGCATCAAATACGGCGCGGTATATGTGCCACCATACCCGCAGCGATGGCAGAGACCCGAGACAAGGGCCCCCGCATTTCCCCCGAAGCCATCGTCATCGGCGCACTTACGTTTACCGCCGGTCTAGCGTGGAACGAAGCAGCAAAGGCCGGCATCACGCAGCTGCTCCCCACGCACTCAGAAACGTTCTGGGGGCAGCTGGTGTATGCGTTGTTGGTGACGGTGCTGGTCGTGTTGGTAGCGCGCCTGGTACATGTTATGGGAAACACCTCCCGTAAGGTGTCGAAGGACATCAACTACCTGGGCGACGCCTACGCATGTGAAGGCAAAAAATGCGCCGGGGGGCGCGGCGCCTAGGGGAGTTCCGTTTTTGGGGCGCGCCTCGAGCAGGGCGCAAACTTGAGGATGCGCATGGCGCGGGACACCCGCATGGGCGACGCGCCGGCGGCGGCGCGCCGCGCGCTCACACGGCGCGCCAGCTCGGCGGCGAGGCACCGGCGCGCCGCGTGCGGCCACAGGTCGACGTGCGTGCGGCGCAGCGCGTCCCCGTGCGCGGCGCAGGCGGCCTTGAGCGCCTCGCGCTCGGCGGCGTTGCAGGCGGCGCACGCGGTGAGCGCCCGCGCGGGTATCTCGTGCGGCCGCGGGTTGCGCTCGTGCGGGTGCGAGTGCTCGCATATGTTGCCGGGGCGCAGCAGGCAGAAGCGGCACAGCGGGAACGCCTGCGCGACGCGCACGAGCTGCGCGCGGAACGCGGCGTCGCTCCCGAGCGCGGCCATGTACGCGGGGCGCCGGAACTTGCGGCGCAGCTTGGCGGAGTCGGGCGCGGGCACGTCGGCGCGCAGCTCGTGCGCCCGCACCACCTTGGGCGACACGAACTGGCGCGCCAGGCGCGCGCGGCGGGGGGTGAGCTCGGGGTCCATGGCGGGTGCCAAGCCCCGCGTCCCATCAAAAATGGCGCTTGAGGTGCGACCCCGACCGGCCGCGGACTTTCCCGCCGTCCACCCGCACGCCAGGACCCACGCGCACTCGGCGGCTTTGGCCTTGGGGCTGCCGAGCGACACTGCGGGGCCCAGCACCGCGCGTGTTAGGCGCGCCCGCGTCTCCTCCAGCGCTATCACCAGAAGCCGGTGCACGTAGTTGGCGCGCGCACGGTCTCGCCGCGGCGCACGTACTTCTGCACTTCAGCACCTGCAGGCTGTGCCCGCCCGCGCTGCGCTCGCACCTAAGCAGACAGTGCCCTCCATAAGGCGGTGTGTGCATGCGGGCGCCGTTTCAATTTGCGCGGCCGCCGTCTGGCAAAAATGCGGGCCCGCTGCTGCACCCCTCGGGGGGAGGCTGTCCCACGCTAGTTACGGGACGCCGCGCGGTGTTCTCTATTCGGCGTCGGCGCGGGCGAAGAAGTAGATGACGAACGACGGGAGCGGACCTGCCCTACCGGTCACATACACGGTGCGTTTGCGCCAGACGACCCCTCCGATCGTGCCGAAGTCGGAGTCGTCGACGTTTTTGGGGGCCTTGAGCACGAACACCTTCACGCCGGACCCGATGGCGGCGCCCACGAGCTGCGGGACAGAGTGTCCGCCCAGCGTGAGCACGACCGCGCCCCGGGCGACGTATCCCGGGCCTCCCCACGGCGGGTCGGCGTACACGATGTGCTCGACGTCGCCGCGGCCCGGCATGGACATGACGTATTCGGCCCCGTTGCCTTCGACGGCGCGTACGTTCGCGAGGCCCATCGCCTCGACGTTGTGTTCGAGGCACTTCACTGTGTCTGCGTCGATCTCGATCATGGTGCCCGACAGCTGGACGGTCTTCGCGAGGACGATTCCCTCGCCGCCTATGTGCGCGGTGACGTCCACGAATGTCTGGTAGCCCTTGTCCCCCAGCTCTTCCCGGAGAATGTCTACGAACTGGCCCAGCTGCCACGGCATGATCGACGAGTACCGGCTCTCTTCCCCGGCGGTGGCGAGCCTGCGAAAGTCGAGCGGCTCGCGCGGGTTCGGCAGCGACTCTGCGGCTTTCAGCACCGAGTCCGGATACGGGCGCCCCACTGTCGGTCCGGCGACGGGCTGCCAGCTGCGGGCCCCTCCCCGTCCGCGGCCGCGTGGGCGCGAAGCCCTGCTGTCGGAGCCCGGCCGAGACCCTCCACGCCCTGCGGCGCCTGATTGTTTGCGGTACATGTTGCGGTATTTGGTCGGCAGCTGTGCGTGATGTCTGTATATAATGCCTTCAAATGTATGTTGCCTGCTGCTGCTGCGGCGCGGGCTTGCTGGCTTTGCCAAAAACACACGGCCGGCGCAGGGCACTTACAGCTTGGCAAACGCAGCGGCGAGGTTGGTGTAGCATTCGTGGGTCATTCCCATGCGCTCGGGCGGGGGGGCAATGGGAAGCACACTCAGCAGACGCCCGCTGGTGGCGTCTTCCCACGGCTTCGTCTCATACCACCAACGGTGCGCGGTGACCTCTCCGGCGAAGGCCGCCTGCGCAACGTCCTGTTTCGCCTCGATAGCTTCGGCCATGCCCATGACGGCGCCGCACATTAGGTCGAACACCAGGTGCCCTACGGTGTTGTGCGGCCCGCTCTGCGTCAGCGCCATAACAATGTCCTTTAGCGTGCGTCCCGAGTACACTACCTCGTCGTACCGGGGCTTGCTGGGCCAGGCGTTAAAGGTTGTGGGGGTGGTGCGGGTCAGAAGATTCACCGTGTTGACCATCTTCTGGTACGTGTTTCTCTTGGCATCGCTGAGGTCCTCGAACGGAACGTCCTGCGAGCCCGGGCTGTATGGCGCGCCGACGTCCACATACTTTTTCATCCACGCATTGTAGCACGTCCGCCACCCCTGATGGGCAGCCGCTGCAGGGCACTGGTCCGGGACGGGAAGAACGACCGCGTAGAACACCATCGCGCACCGGGCCTCGAACTCAAACGTGTTCATGTCGCGCTCGTCCGTAGGGTCGTGTTGGAACACGGTATCTGTGAGCGACACCAGCGGGTGTCCAGTGTGCAGCACGTAGTCTCGGGAAACAGGGGTGAAGAAGTTGGGGAGCCATTCGAAGAACTTGGGGGAAGGCATTGTTGGTGTTGCTTGGGCGGGTAGCACGGGTTGTCTGATGGGTCGGGCGTTGTGCAGCGCGGGGGTACCTGGGCTCAAACGTCTTCAAAAAGCACGCCCACGCACGCTAAATCCCTACGGCAGCGACTAGTTGTATGTCGTCGCCGGGGGTAAACTGCGTGTACGAAACGCAGCTTCCATGGATACGGGCTCCTATCCCGACACATGCGGGCCTCAGGTCGTCCTGCCCAAGGAACAGCCCGGCGATGCATGGCTCGGTGCCTGCAGTCACAAACTCGAAGAAGATCTCTACGGTTTTTCCTACGGTCTGCACCTGCACCAGGAACAGCCCGCCGCACCCCATTTTGTCGGCGGGGCTCTCCCACTCAACCTTGCGCGCGTGGCCGTTCGGGGGGATGGAGACGCTGAAACTCCACCCGATGTGCGGACGCGGGAACGAGAGGACGGCGGTGCGCGCCCCTTCGAACCTCACCTGCTCCGCGAAAGTCAGCCTGTAGTGCGGGGCCCGGCGGTTTGCCCACGAGCCATAGCAGTCGTTCACGACCCACTGCAGGCCTCTGTGTGTGACAAGCCAGGTGGGAGTCTCCCTGCAGGGCGGCTCTTCGGAACACGTCAGCGGCTCTTCGTTCTCTTCTGACGGGTCCTCTACGGTCTCGGGCTCCCAAACAACTCCGTCGGCGCCCACAACGAAGGAATAAACAGCAGGGTGGTTGCGCGCGCGCCGCCCCCTGATTTCGTCGTTGCTGAACGCACGCGACTGCAAATAGCTGCGCCACCGGTCGGGGTTTTCGGTGGCGAGGGCCTGAATGTGCCCGAAGTCGTCATAAGTTACTACAAGGGATTCGCCGGGCCCTACGAGGCTTAAGTTATGGTGGCCCAGCTCCCCCACGTCAGGAACTCTGCGGGAAAAGTCCTCCATGACAGCCCTTAGATACGCCCCGCCGTCTTCGACCGAGGGGCGCACGCCCCGCACCCTTATGCCTAGTCTGTGCTGCGGCAGCATCTCGTCGAGCACGACGTGCCAGAATACATATATGCCACGTTCGGGCCGGACTTCCATTGTGGATGTTGACCGCAAGCCGTGTTCAAATTGGCGCGCAAAAACGCGTGCAGCCTCACAGCGGCGAGGTGCCCAGGATCCAGCACTCATGGCCTTTGTATTTCAGGGCGCCGACGGTTTCCTCTACGTAAGGCACGATGACGTCGAGTTCTTTCCTGAAACTGCCCGAAGCGTTCTTCCACTCGCGGTTGAGGCCGTCGACGAGCCGCTCGAACCACTCATCAAGCGGCATGCGTCGCGGCCCGTCCCGCGTCATGCCGAGGTACCGTCTCTGCGAGTCGGGGCCGGCCAGCCACTGCCCGGAGTTTGCAACGCGGCCGAACAGCATGTCGCGTATGCCTTCGTTCGCGTACGAGAGGTAGTGCACGCGGAGGGTTTCGGGCTTGTCGCCCTTGCCCGGGAGCGCCAGGTTGTCTTTGTCGTGGCCGCTGTAGCTGAGCGCCACCCACGGGGACAGGCGCCCGACTCCGAACACGTGGCGACTGCTGTCGCTTTGCGTCAGAATGGCCAGCGTCTGTATAAACAGACAGCAGTCAGTAATGATGGGGGGTGGGAGCTCCAGGCATGCGCGGGGCTTGTACAGGCAGTCGCCGTCCGCCCGCAGTTTGACCAGCTCGGCTCCGGCTAAGAGGGTCGCGTTCTCGAGCAGGCTCCCCTCGCACCACCGAAATTTCAGGCCCGAGAGGGGTCCCCGCAGCTGCGCACACACGCGCCGGTGCCCCGCGGACCAGGCCTTGCGCTGGCATTCGGCGCCGCAGTACGGGCCGTGCCCGCACCCGCCGCATAAGAGGCGGCCGGGCTTGCCGCACTCTCCGCACGTGGCGGGGGGCGCGGCGTCTGCTGAGGCGGGGGTCTGCGGGGTGTCCATCGCGGTAGATACCGCAGGCGTCCGGACTTCAAATGTGTGGCGCGCCGCCAAAACGTTTGCGCCCGCCGCATGCTCGCGCGGTCGCCCGTCTCGAGCTAGCAGCTGGCTAGTCCCGCGAGAACACGAACATGCCGCACAGCCGCAAGACTACGACCCAAATGATGTAGACGAGCGCTATGGAGAAGTACCAGCCGCCTATCTGAGGGTGGCTACGAAACCCTTCTATGGCGTTGCCGGGAATTGCGCTGGGCTTTCGTAGCACCGAAAGGTCGTCGCTGTGAAGACCCGCGGCCCAAAGCTATTACATTTGTCTTCATCCTTGTTGAGTGCCGAAAGTGTGAAAGGTCGCACAGGAAACCGACGCGTCTATAGTGTCTACGAGAGGTACTTGCATTTCCTGGTCCACGGATAAGTGAACAGGCGCGAGTCGTGATGCTGCGGCAAACACGGTCGTACGTCAACGATAACAGCCAGAATAAGTAACCGCACACCGCGAGGCGTATTCCTTCCGGGTTGCTAACGGCCGCGGGTCGTGCGGCTCCGTGATAACGTCTCTCCCGCCGCTTCCAAATTTGGGTCCCGGAGCGCAGGCGGGCGCGCAACAATTGCATACTCGGCGGGCATTGCAGCATGTTGGGGGGCGCGGCCCTGGCGTTTTCTGTGGTAGTGGTGCTGTGTTTGGTCCTGCTGGCGGGTTCCTCCGCGCGCCCGGCGCCGGGCGGCATAAACGAGGAGTTCCGCGCCCGCAGAGAGGATGCGCTGGAGGCAAAGGCGCTCCTGGCCGACAAGCTGGCGGCCAAAGCGTGGGTGGACGCATACATGCCCGACATGCCGCACGCGCGCACGCTGGCGCGCGGCGTGTCGGGCGTGTCTCGGTGGGTCGCGTCCAACCCGCTGGCGCCGGCGGTGGTGAAGCTCACGTCCGCGTGCAAGAAAAACACGAGCCCGGAGCGGTTCACCGCCCGCCGCGCCCGGCGCTGGATGCGGCAGCGCACGCCTTACGGCCGCGAGTGGTGGCGCCGCACCGGGCTGGGGGACTTCTACGAGCCGCACTACGCGCTGATACGGCCGCAGGTGTTCGCGGAGGAGCGGCTCGCCATCAACTGCTACAACTACCAGTTCTTTGTGGTCAGGGGCCGCCTGGTGATAGTGCAGCGGTACTGCGAGGAGGGCGTGCTCCCCGTCCGCACGTTCTTCGGCGCAGACCTGCTTCCGGACCCGGACGTACGCGGGCTGCAGCTGCTGTCGGACCCGCGGCCCGAGGTGTCCCCCCTTCCTCCCACGGCCCCAAAAATGCGCGAGTGGGCCGAGGCCGCGGGCGCCATGCTGTGGGAGTACTACGGCATAGAGCTGGTGCGCGTGGACTTCTACCACGTTCCGTACCGGCCCGACGTGCCCGAAGGCCCCGGCAAAGCTTACTTCGGCGAGTTCACGTTTACTCCGGCGGCGTTTCACATGCCTCTGCGCCGGTGCGAGGACCGGCTGCTTGGGGAGCGCGTGCGCGAGGCGCTGGCGGCGGCCTAAACCACCCCCTCCTTCTTGCGACGCACAGAGTCTGTATATGGCACGTTGGAGCCCAGCTTGCCTTTCTTTTTGCGGTTCTCTGCGCGCTTTTCCGCGGGGGACAGCACGTCGCGTACTGCTTTTGGGAGGTAGCGATTTCCCTTCTTGTCGTCGATGTAGCCCCAGTCCTCCTTGGTCCATTTGTGGAGGGAGTTGTTGCGCATGGACGCCTCCGTCTTTTTGGTGGCGTAGCCCGTGTCTCCGTACTTTGTGTTGGACTCGCGTTTGTATTCCTGCACGGCCAGCTGCGCCTTACGCGCGTTCCACTTTCCGGCGAGCCCGCCCTTGCCCCCTTCGTGCCATTTCTTCTTGATCAGGTCCCACAGCGCGGGATGTGTGCGCTGTGTCGCCTTCGTCGCGGTGCCGCGCTCCGCCATGGTGCATATGCAGCGCGCACAAGCTTTCGGCGCGCAAAAAGCGCCGCGAAGCGCTAGTACGTACCGTACACCACGGAGTCCACCACAATCGACAGCTCTTCGAACATTAGAAACGGACTTTGTGTCGTGTCGGATTCGGAAACGACACTATCGTCGCTTGCCCCGCACCTGGATTTTTCGTGTATAATTAGCACCTCTTCGGTGAGTTTTGCGATCTGCAGCCGCAGCTCATTCAGATCCTCTTTCATCCTCAGCTTGTCTTCGGACGCCTTTTGCCTGCTGCGGCGGGCGGCGTTAAGGTTAGACTCCCGCCTGCGCTTCCTTTTGGCGGCAGCAGCGGCGGGGCAGTATTCCTTGCGCTGCATGTCGGCTGTGTACACAGGAGCCGGCCGTTCAAATTCCTGGATGCTGCGGGCGTCGCCTGCTATGGCTGTGGCGCAAAAACTCGCGCAGGGCCGGGCGCAGCTACGCGGGCACCAGCGGCAGCGGCTCCCGGTACGGCGACACGGCGGCCTCTACTTCGCCGAGTTCGAATATCAGCGCGGGGGTCTTTTGGTAATAGTTCCTGGACGTGTGTGTAATGTGCGTGGTGAACATTTTAGTTGAAGGAACTTCGGACGGGGAAACCTGAGTAAGAACCCCGGCTTTGTTGTAAACGTTGTTAACCGCAAAGAAGGTAGCCGGAGAACCCACGTCAACGTCTTGTGTAATGCGTTCGTACGGCGCATGTATGGTATGTTTGGTAATGTAGCCGCTAAGGTCGAGAATGAATTCTCCGTCATCAATCGTAGTGTTTCCGTTGCCGGAAACGATGTTAATCGCAGAGCTGCGCCGGTTTGTAAGAGACCTGGTTGAGACCTGCGCCACCGGCTCGGATATCAGTTCTTGGATCCTCAAGGTGAAGCTTCCTGCAGGAGCTTGATTAGCGCCCGCGTTTATTTCCAAGGAGGGGCACATAATTGCCGCCGCCGACGCGTCGAAAACAACTGCCCCACTAGTCGAATGTTGATATGTTATGTCGTTGGTAGACACCGGATAAGTTTTTGCCGCCGTAAACTTGATATCTTCTCGATCAGCCGCAATCAAAATTCCTGAACGGACAAGTAGTGCAATGTGGGGGACGTCTACTGCGCCGGTGTTGAACATTACTTTCGGATTGCCGCTGCCGTCGGAGGTGGTGATCCTGCAGATTCCGTCGGTAGCCAACTGTCCTAGTGCGGTTACTTCGATAGTAGTATCAGGGTCCAGCACTATGTCGGTTGAGGACAAGTCTAAAAGTCCCGAGTTCGAAACAGTTACAACCTCGGCAGCCTCGACCTTCAAAATGCATCTGTTCACATGCAGAGTGCCTTCGTTCACGATTAGTGATGGCATAAGTATAGTAGTCCTCTTCTGCCTGGCAGACTCGAACGTGATGTCTGCGCCAGCAAGAACTATTTCTATGGCGTTAATGTTTGTCCAGTCGTACGATAACGACTCCAACAGGAACGTAGATTTGGGATTTCCGGCGGTCGCAATTTCTACTATGGCATCCTTTACGCCCGTACCTCCGTCCCCGGTCTCTATCACGTTGTAGAAGTTGGATGTACCGATTCTGATGACCGATTTTGTCCTTTTGACTGGGAATTTCAAGTGTATTACGTTGGACATCGTGCTTTGTGTCACTTGTGTGAAATCACGAGTATGGTTGCGCAAAAATATTCCGGAGAATTTATGCCTTTTTGATGACCCCGCTTGACACGCCTGTCATCAGCGGGTTTCCGTTCATTGTCCAAGCCGGGCCGTCAGTCCTGAAGTGTTGCGCCTCATACGTCATTAGACATTCGACCAAGCTTCCGACGCGGATTGTAATGCCGTGTTCCGTGTCTAGGACTCGGTCGGCAACAACCGCTGGGTCAATACCATGTATCTCAATAGGTAATGAGCCTGAGCAATCTACATACTGTTTAACCAATATGCTGTCAAACGATACGAACGCCAAGCCAGGTAAGTTCCCTGGGGTCCCATCAGGATTTAAACCCTGCGCAAATATTAGTATCGGGGCGTTGGTTTTCGACGAAATTATTGTGTCGCCGAACATGATTTTACCCGGCACTGCGTCATATGGGGCAACGGGCGAGTGCTTGTCAGAGATAACCACAGTGCCTTCCAGGTACCAGCTCGCAGAACTTCCAAGAATTTCTCCAACTCCTTGAGCTACTGCGACTGCGATACCATACGCGTCATATCCTGTTACGGTTACACTCCCAGTTGTCCGTAAAACGGTCCTCGATGCGTCAACAGTATACAGGATAACCAACGGGGCCGAATTTTGTCCCCGCCGACCATTTAGCGTTAAGTTCGTTGCTTCCACAATCATGTTTTTACCTATACTCAATGCGTTTCCATCATGTCCAGAATTCAGCGACACATCTTCGAGCGTCAACACTATCCCATCGCCAGTGTATATAATTGGTGTTGGGAAGTCTTCGTTTTCCTTTGCGAATATGTTGACGTTCTGCATTGTCACCTCCTCCATTTCGCTGAGGTCGAAATTGCCGTTTATGTACACTCCTGTCGACGGGTCGGGTATAGCATAGTTGATCGGAGCTACCGTTTTCTCCTGCAGGGGGGCTATCGTAACCTTTTTGCTGACATTGTTTACTCCGATAGGCGTTAAGTTTGGGCTCCCGTACCACCCATTCGCCAGAAGGATTGTGTCTATGTCTTTGCCAACAATGGCGTCGAAGATGTCTGTGATGCGTCCGGGGGACGTCACGAACAAGGTTTTACCCTTTACGGCCATCCTGGGAGAGACATCTGCGGCTTCTTTCCTAGGGTTAGGAAACGAGATGAGCGTCGTCGACATGTTGCCACAAACCGCGGGCGCCACGTATATAATCGCAAAAGAAACGGCAAAAGTAAACATTTTTCGGAGAGTCTGCCATGCGCCTATATGGTAACTTTCTGCACCGTAATGTCTGCAATGCCTTCCGTCGCCGACGGGGTAAGGGCGAGATACAACGGATCTAGGTCTGCCAGGTCATCTGGAAAGCCGACCTGAGAGTTTTGTCCGACAAAGATCCTGTTATTCGAATCCGAATCATACACTCCACCATCACCGACAATGTCACCCATGTGGACCGCGGGGGCGTCCGTAAATTCGACAAACGTAAATGTAGGATGGTTTTATCCTATATTAGTGGGTGCCAGGAAAGCCGCGTTCGGGTTGGGGTCTACTTCGGGATCTACTTCGGGATCTCTTGCCAAAGTTAGGTGCCTAATGCAAAGACTTACGTTCACGGTAGCAGATGATGCATGACGTATTAAACTAGGGGTCATGTAAATAACAACAGCAGGGATGGTAAAGTTCCGGGTGTCAATTATCAGGTCGCCTACTAAAGACTCCACAACAGGGTATGTCTCTCCGTAAATCGCCATTGCGCCGTTGATTCGAATCTTTCCGTGAAGTGCGTCAATCTTACACGCACTTTCGTATAAGAAAGATGCCGCGCTTGTGGCAGCGTATGTTGGGAGTCCTAGGTTCAGCGTTCCCCTGACGGATAGTACGCCACCATTTACGCAAAGCATATAGTTGGAAGTCGCAGTGATAGCGGGCGCACTGTGGTACATGCTCATAAAAGACCCACTTTCAACGATTATGCCCCCATTTTTCGGGTTTCTTGTTTGTTAATCGTGCGCAAATAAAACAAGTACTGGTTTTGGTCAATAGGCGTTTCGCATACGAAGTTTACGTTTTTGCATGAGATCGTGGCGCCAAAGTCGGTAAGCACCGTTATGTGACCACGTAGCATAAGAGGGATTAAGCCTTCTATAAAATACTTCATGTCAAACCTCCCGCGTCTGAGTCTACCCCCTGGGGTTTTTATCGTCAAGTTTTCCAGGTAAAGCCTCTGGCTGCCAATAAGTACACTCTGTTCGGTAACCGAGATCGTCAACCCGTTCCCGACGATTGTTACGGACTTGTCGGTGACGCCCCAAGTCGATCGCCTTTTTTCCCGGCGGACCGAACTGCCAGTCGTCGCGGGGCTCCAGACGGATAACGGAGCCGTTTTCTACCCCGGCGATGATGTCGTTGACATAGCCATCGGTGAAGACGAATTTTTTCGTGTCAAATGGCGGCAATTAGCCAGCCGACTCCTCGAATTTTAGGTCCAGTCGTACGATAACGACTCCAACAGGAACGTAGATTTGGGATTTCCGGCGGTCGCAATTGCTACGATGGCCTCCTTTATGCCCGTACCTCCGTCCCCGATCTCTATCACGTTATAGAAGTTGGATGTACCGATTCTGAGGACCAATTTTGTCCTTTTGGCTGGTAATTTCAAGTGTATTACGTTGGACATCGTGCTTTGTGTCGCTTGTGTGAAATAACGAGTATGGTTGCGCAAAAATATTCCGGAGAATTTATGCCTTTTTGATGACCCCGCTTGACACGCCTGTCATCAGCGGGTTTCCGTTCATTGTCCAAG
>Ga0306898_1000173_pt1 | contig 27602 bp, 21 predicted proteins | sample AntRauMFilla1564_FD_190424 | JGI IMG/M metagenome (GOLD analysis project Ga0306898, IMG submission 190424) | Saline lake microbial communities from Rauer Islands, Antarctica - Metagenome Filla 1 #564 (v2) (version 2) | ecosystem: Environmental > Aquatic > Non-marine Saline and Alkaline > Saline ...
TATCGTTCATAACAGTTAATGTATTCAAACACGTGTCAGAAGCATATAATGTGTTTAATGTTATATTACCTGTTATAAATAAATTATTTAAACAAGTATCATTAACAACAACAAGACTATTTAAACATGTATCGGACGCATATAAAGTATTCAAACATGTATCGTTCATAACAGTTAATGTATTCAAACACGTGTCAGAAGCATATAATGTGTTTAATGTTATATTACCTGTTATAAATAAATTATTTAAACAAGTATCATTAACAACAACAAGACTATTTAAACACGTGTCTGACGCATATAAAGTATTTAAACAAGCGTCGTTTATAACAGTTAATGTATTTAAACATGTATCTAACGCATATAAAGTGTTTAATGATGAATCATCAATGACAATTAAATTATTTAAACGAGTATTTGTTGCAAATAGAGTATTTAAGGAAGTATCATTTAAAACAACAATTCGATTTAAGCATGCATCTCCACTAACATATACATTATTTAACGATGAATCACCAGAAATATCTAATTCAGTTAATACAAAAGGACCGTTAATTGTAATATTATTTAGTGTAGTATTACCAGTAACATCCAGATTACCAGTAACATTTAAGTTTCCATCAACAGTTCCACCATCAGTTAATGTTTTCATTGCGATAACTTTACATATTTCATTTGTGAATGTTTTACCTTTTAAATATCCAGTGCTTGAGCTATAATTCATTTTATACTATATTATTGTATGATATAAAATTATGAAAAAAAATCACTTTCGTATGATAATTTTTTGTCTTCCATTTCATTTATAATTCTCTCTTGTTTATTAAGATAGCCCATAAATTTCTCCAATTCTTTAATAATATTACTCTCTAAAATAGAGAGATTTATAAACGTCCCATTTTTATTGGAACTATATTCTATATTATTTTTCTTAAAAATATTTAATATTCCAATATGTTTATCCTTATCTAACATTTCAATTGCATCTCTAAGTTTAATTATAGAATCAATATTATCTTGCATTAGACAATAATAAAAAATATATTTAAGTAATAAATTGTTAAATATATTTACTGTTTAATCCATAATAATTAAGGGTTTTTTAGAGGGTAGGGGTCTCTTTTTACTTGTAATTAACTCCCCAATAACAGAAATTTTCTCGTCATTTATTTCATATCTTTGTCCAACAACGCGGATATTTATCATATCATCAATATTTATATTACTAAATTCTTTACTAGAATAGTGATGGTCTCTTGCAATAAATACGTCAATTGGAGAATTATCGAATCCATTATCACCTCTAATTCCAGCTTTTGTGATGTTCTTAACTTTAATTTTAATCTTCATACCTTCAACAGGGGTGCAAATAAGACACTCAATAACAACGTCAAAAATAACATTATTTGATTTAAGAATACCAGAAGAATATGAGACAATTCTAACTGAATTAGATCGAACAAATCCTTCTACAGAACATTTATTTTCTAGTTCATTTGATAATTTCTTCTGAATAATTTCCTTTAAATTAGATCCTACATATTGATATGGAAGGGATATTTTTCGTGTAATTATACTTAAAACATATAATCCACCTGTTTTCTTTTCAGTGCGTTTAGTTTGAGTAATAGATGATTCCATGTTATTTATATATAATTAATATTATTGTTTTTATTATTTAATCAATTTTTATTTTTTCACACTTTCTGTCTTATTCCATAATGCTTGTTCCAAATTTACAAACCAAATCTTATCTTCTAAATTAATCGACTGATAATATCTTGTTAATAACTCCTGAACAACACATAATATATCGGTTTTAATACCTTTAGTATTTTGTGAATTAAAGTATTCGCTTCCATAAATCATATTAATAGTTTTAATTATATTCTTCTTACCAGCTTGATCACATCTTGCACCGGTAGTTCTTGTTTCTGTGATATTTTTAGTCTTAAATGCAATTGTATCTGTCTTCTTAATATATGAAATAAATCCAATAATTATGTGAACATCATCGTCATTATATCGCATATTTATAAGGTCATCTTTGAAATCCATAACATCTGTAGGCTCTGCCTTATTGAGAATATTGGTATCTTTATTTAAAATCCATAAATCTATTTTTCCTTGTTCTTTTGATAAAATAAAGCCTACAATTTGATCTGATGGAAGTTTAATAGTATTAGTAATATATTCCTTGATTATTCTCTCATGTGATCTCATTTTATAATCTTCATTTTGAGAGAATAAGAATTCAATAACTGATTTCTTTTCAGAGAAAGAGAGAACATCAAAATAATGATGTAATACAAAAATAGTAAAATTTCCCATGTCTTTATCTAATAATTTAGAGATAATACTAAACGCGGTTGTAACAAATTCATCCCATTGTTTAGCACCTCTTCCAGGTTTAACAACAGAAAGTGCATAGTTTACTTTTGCCAAAATTTTATCTAAAATGGAAGATTCTTCCTCAAGTTTTTCTCCACTTTCAATTCCAGATTCATTTATATCGTCATCAATCTCTCTATTTTCATTAATTAATTTCCCAGAAGATGATTCAATATATGATTTTAATTCATTTTCAACATGCACATTTAGATGTGACTGTTTATACTCAATTGGTTTGGTCCTTCTATATAAAGAAATCTTTTCATTTCCAATTTCTATAGGTTGGAATAAGTATAAATTATTGATATTTATTAGATAACCTAGTCGTCCGAACATATCAATAAGATATTCATTTTTATTATCGATCAGATATTGTAACGCATTATCTATTTGTATTAATGGATAACTTTTAAGAAGCGTTAATTCCCTAATAATATCGACTTTTTTATATACGTATCTATTTGCGAAAAGTTTTTTAATTTTTTGTGTGATTTTTTCGATATTTAATTCGATAAATTCTTTATTATACGTGTCATAATTGAAATTACCACTATCTTTATTTATTTCGGGTAAACATTTATAGTCACAGTCTTCCATATAATCGCAAATCTGCGTAAATGCTTTGTCGCCTACGTCATAATTAATCTCTTTTCCGGATGATAACCGCAATTTTAATGTAGTTTTTAAATCTTCTTCAGTTAATGAATTCATATTAGCATTTAAATGACAGTCAACAGCATTTTCCTTTAATATTCTCGAAACAGTTCCTATTTTAATTGATTTTTCCTCGGCTAATCGATAAATATATAAGTCTAATGGTTCAACTGGATTATCATCCTCTAATAATGGAATTGGATTCGTTCCATATAGATAAATCTCGACGTTTCTATCCTCTATTTTTTGTTTACAGTGACTCCTAAAACGCACACCTCTTCCAATAATTTGTTCTAATCTACTCATATTATACCACGGTTCCATAATATGTATTTGTCTTATATTATTAAAATCAATACCTTCTGACCCTGCTTCAGATATAATAATAACCTTGACATCATCTCCAAATATATTTGAGTTATTTGTTGCTGCTGCGACATCCTTTGCATTATTTGGACTTAATTTAATATCTCCTGTTACCATAACATATTTTGCAGGATTAAAAGTTGCTGAATCACCATATTTCTTATCAAATTCACTCTTTGTTAACATTGTTCTTGAATCAATGGGTTTAGTTGGTGCTTTATCAAATAATGATTTCCCTTTTCCACTCTTACTATATCTAGTTAAACCTAATTCTTCAAGTGCTAATGCTAATGGGACACAACCACTATCAATATATTGGGAATATATCAATACAATACCTTTTGATTTCTTTATATTTTCCATAATTGAGTGAATTTTACCAGAGTATAAAGAGAGATTTTCAATTGAAAATACATTACCATATTTCTCTATTATATTTGGTTTATAAGAAAATCCATGTTTAGTAGATTTATCATAATTCATGATAGAATTTAAACCACTATTACTAATGAAATTTGACACAGATAGAGTAGATTCTCTCTTTTCTTCGTTTGAAAGAGAAATATATTCATCGAGAGATTCAGAAGGATACACCATATTAAGACATTGAAGAGGAGGTCCAATTTGTTTCCATCCCATACCCTTAGAACCATCTCTCTCAATATCTTCCATAGATGGAATTGTATCTTGTATTTCTTTTGCTGCGATAAGATAGGCATTTCTCTGTATTTCACCTATATCAGTCATGAATATATCCAGTTTACTTATTCCTTTGGGAATTGTTGTTTTGTTAATTTGAAATCTTGGATAAAGAAAGTGTTCTGATTTTATTGAAAATCTCTCATTAATATCATATGGATATATTCTATATGGGAATGAAAATGGATTTTCACCCCGTAGAAAACTGACATAACCTCGTAATTTTCGCAATAATAGTTCTTTCCCAATCTCATTACCATCCGCGTCTATTTTTAGGGAACCATATTTATCAAAAACATCCTTTATTTCAATTGCAGGTCGACCATCGTTTATATTCATTAAATTTGTTAACCATACAATTTCTTTTGCGTTATTAAACATAGGTGTTGCTGATAATAATAATAATTTTAAGGTTGAACTGTATTTGACAAGTTGTTGTAAATTTTCAGCGATATTTTTTTTGGAATTATCTGTGCTGATACGAATATTATGAACTTCGTCAATAACTATTAATCTATTAGAGAATTCTTTTTTAATAGACCTAATTGTATTTTCTTTTGAATTAGGGTCATCTTTATCCGAGAATTTATTTTTAATATTAGAAATATAATTTGAAAATTCAATATAACCCATAAACACATAATATTGATTTATTATTTTTTTAATCTGTTTAATTACCTTTTCGCGTTTAAGTCCCTTCATATTCATAGGATTTATTTCCCTGATAAATGCCGATCCTGTGCATCCCTTTAAGTTCCAAATTCCATTAATACTATCTAATTTTCTCTCATCAAATAATTGTGTTTTGAAATTTTGTTGAACATTTGGTGATGCAACAATCATAATTTTTTTTGATATACCCAATTGTTTCATATATTGTCTCATTTCCTCACAAACCGAAATTGCACTACATGTTTTTCCTGTTCCGAGTCCATGATATAATAATAGGCTGTTATATGGTGTTAAAAATGATAAAAAATTCCTAACAAAAATCTGATGTGGTGCAAGTTCAAATTCCGCATTACAAATTTTGTTCATATTTTCGACAACTGTTCCTTCAGGTTTTTCTATTTCTAAATCATTAAACTCTTTTTTAAAGTAGATTTTCTTATTAAAATTAGTGTCATTTATATGGGGGTATAAAGAATCATTATCTGATTTTTTTGATAACATTTCCTCAATAATTTCTTTCCTGTTAAGGAACTGTTTATATTCCGTATTAAATAATGAATTCCCTTGAGATGTTATATCGGAGAGATATTCTTTTATATTATCAACAGTCATATTATTAAAGTCAATCTTATTCGACATATAATATTTTCAGATATTAAATTATGAAATTTCATAGTTATTTAATACATTATACACATTTGTAATAACTCTATGTTTTTCCTTATTATAAAACCTAATATGTTGCATACATTCATCATGTGTGAATAATTTAACTTGAGATACCTCTGATTTTTGGAATTTTGTGAGGTCAATATCATCCCTTGATAATTTGGCAAGATAATACTTATGTTTATATGTTTTGAAATTTGACCCAATAAAACACTCTTCAAATGGTCTGATATTTTGTAAAATACTAAGTTCTTCTTTTGGTATTCCTGTTTCTTCAACAAATTCTCTTAATCCAGCATTATAGTCGCTTTCTTTATAATTCTTTCTACCTTTGGGGAATCCCCATTCAGCTTCCTCCCAATTAGTAAAACTTTCGCGAATAATCGTTACTAATGAAGGTAATATATTATCGAATTTAGCTTTTGAATGATAATCAATATTATCTCTCTTGTTCCATAAATTATTCCATAATGTTTCAAATGGATATGTTAGAATATTTTCTTTCTCATCTAATGTCATTTCATTTACCAAATTAAGAATATATTTTTTATTATTTATGTTGTATTTTCCCCGAATAAGGTCAACATATCCTAAAGAATCGCGACGATTAATCATAACAAATTTAAAGTCTTTTATGTTTTTATCATAAAAATACGCTATAATTCCGACACTAATAATTGGTGTATATGAGAGATTACATAGAATATTTTTATCTTCACAATTACTACAATAACATTTAAATATTTTACTATCTTCTACAGGTGATGTAAGGAATTTATTAGATTTTGTTCGTGTAAAATTCATGTATATAACTATATGAGTATATAAGTAAATCTTTATATAATTATAGATAATATAAGGTATTTAATGGTTGATAACGAACAATTTAATCCTCAAATATGGGGACCTTACTTCTGGTTCTTTATTCAAACAATCGCATTACAATATCCTAATAATCCAAATGATGTTATTAAGAAAAAGTATTTCACTTTATTCACTGATATGGAACATTTTTTACCCGGAGAAGATAGTAGGAAAACGTATTCTGGAATGTTAAATGATTACCCTATTTCTCCATATTTAGATTCAAAAATCTCTCTATTGAAGTGGGTAAATTTCATTCATAATAAATATAATCGTATGTTAAATAAACCGATTATTGAAATGCACAAGGGGTTGGAAGATTATTATAAATTATATGATAATGATATTTCTAAAGAGATAAAAAATAAAAAAATGAGAGAATATATAGTATATGTTTCGATAGTTTCATTCCTAATTTTGGTATGTATTTATTTATATTACGTAAATATATATGAAATTTGAATACTTAATCATCATTATAACCGGATTAATGATTTATAATACATATCATGACAATTACTTTGTTAAGTTAGCATGTGATAATAAAAAATATATTCAAATTGTTGGATATATGTTTGTGGCATTAAGCATCTATTCATTTTTAAAACGCAACCCTATTCAATCAAGAGGAATTATAGAAAACGCAACTGACCTGATAAAATATATACCTCTTGATAGAGATACATCATCCACTATAGCTCCGTTTTTAGATTTTACTAAAAATATTGATTTTTCATCTGAAAAGGTCGCACCACAAACTAAACGAATGATACAATCAGGAGGTAATTCTAATAATAAACGGTGTGTGAGTCAATCAAAAAAGAAATATATAGCAGCACAACAAAGTTGGAGATGTGGACATTGTAATAATCAATTAGACCATACATATGAAGTTGATCATGTTTTAGATTTACAATATGGGGGTTCTAATAAGGTGGATAATTTAATTGCTCTTTGTAGAAATTGTCATGGCAAAAAAACGATGGATTCAAAAATTTAATAACGTAATATATTAATGATACAAGAGTTATTGAAAACACTTTTACAGGGATTCACAAAAATAAAATCTTATTTAGCTGTTCCAAATATAAGATATCAGATTCTGGGGTTTCTTTCTCTCTTTACGTTTATAATATTATTCTATTTTTTGATTGGAAAAAAGGAAACATTTGATACATATGCATTAATAACTAACTCTCTATTTTTTATTTTAGTTGCTGTGGCAATATTATTTATTGTTATTCGATTTAATGCTGAAGATACTCTTAAAAAACGTTTTTTTAATGTATTATTAGGAACATCCATAGCGTGTGTATTAGCAATTGGATTATATTTTTTGATTACATTTATGGCAGGCTATCCAGCATTTTCAGACGCAATAAGCTATGCTATACAGGGTTTATTAATTATGGGAATAGTATATTTCATATATAGATATGTTAAATCCAAAATATCACTATCGAATAAGTTAGGAAGAGAGAATATATTCACAAGACTCTTTAATATATTAAAAGGGTATATTCTAAATATATATAATACGTTTAAAGAAGCACCTAAATATGTATATATTCTGTTTTTGATACAAATGTTAGCGATAACATTATGGTTTATTGTCCCCTATTTAGACAAAAAAATCTCAACATTTGGAAGTAAAATTTTACTAGATAGTCCAATATATATTAATAAACCTAAAACACTGGCAAAATATAGCGATTTAAATAATTCATCAGATGAGGAGCATAAATTTAGTTATAAATATGGTATAAGTGCATGGATATATATCGATAATAATGGACCTAATATGAATTCAAATAGTAATGAATATGTATCTATTTTTAACTATGGATTTAGACCAGATATTGTGTATAATCGTTCTCTCAATACTTTAAGAATATTAATGAGAGAAGGTAAAAATAATAACAAGATTGTGTATGAAACAAGTAATATAAAGCAACAAAAGTGGAATCATTTTGTAATTAATTATGACTCAGGTATAGGAGATATATTTTTAAATGGTCAACTCGTGTCTACTAAAAATGATATTATCCCCTATATGAAGAGAGATTTAATACAAAGTGGAACAAAAAATGGTGTCAACGGAGGTATATGTAATGTATTATATTATCCCAAGCCGTTATCTAAAATAACTATAGACTGGTTATATAATAAATATAAAGATAAAAAGACGCCGTCATTATAAATGAAACATTCTATTAAGATATACAAAAAATATATTTTAATATATATATTATGAACAATACAAAAATGATAATTATTGGAGTGGTTTCCATTATAATTCTATATTACTTATATCAATGGATATTTGGCTCTACAAAGAAAACTACTTTAGTAACTACACAAGATGCACGAAAATTGAATATTATTAATGCGAATAGTTTACCAGCTTCTTCAAGTGCGGATTATTCCTATAGCATATGGTTTTACATTAATGATTGGAATTATAGATTTGGCGAAACTAAAGTAATATTTGGGAGAGTTGATAAAGATAACGACCCATCTCCCTCAGTTACTTTAGCGCCTTCTGTTAATGATTTAAATGTTACTATGAATGTATATCCAAATGAGAACACAGCTACAAGTGGAAGTAATTTATTTTCCTGTGGAATAAAAGACGTTCCTTTACAAAAATGGACAAATCTGATTATTTCATTAAATAATCGAGCAATGGACCTTTATTTAGATGGAAAATTGGTGAAAACATGCATTATGCCTGGAGTTCCACGGATGAATCCAAATGCTAATGTTATAGTCTCACCAGATGGGGGATTTTCTGGGTTTATTTCCAATTTCAAATACTATGCATATGCTTTAAATCCTACACAGGCATATGATATATATAAAAATGGATATGGAGGAAACTCATTACTGTCAGGATTATTTAATAAATACAGAATAAAACTCGCCTTTTTAGAAGATAATAAAGAAGTAAACAGTTTTGAACTTTAATTTCTTTTGTTTTATTATATAAACATGAATACATATAATAGAATGTCAAGTGGGCTATTTAATTCTATAACACCCAGTACCAGTTTTAAAAGTAGGTTTAGTGATTTTGGTAGCAATAAATACGTAAGTGGAACAAAGGAATTTCTTGCGTCTAATAATTCAGTTGCAATTGTTACCTTTTTAATTATGGTTGTTATTGGATTTGTTTTATTATTGCGGTTTGGAACTGCAATTTTAGCGTGGTTTTTCTCCCCTAATAAAAGTCCTCGACTAGTCGATGGAATGAAGATCGCCAAAAAACCTCTTGTTATTAAACAGGACCCTAGTATATCAGCAGCTAAACCTATTATGCGGTCAGTAAATGAGCGAGATGGTATAGAATTTACATACAGTGTTTGGATGTTTATTGATGATTTGGAATATAAAAAAGGACAATATAAACACGTGTTTCATAAAGGAAATGATAATTTCAGTGTAACTGGAAATCATAATGGTATTAATCAACCCAATAATGGACCTGGATTATATATTGATAAGAATACAAATAATCTGGTCATTATAATGAATACATTCACAAATATAAATGAGCAAGTTACTGTGAAGGATATTCCCCTTAATAAATGGATTAACGTAATTATAAGAATTGAAGGTGTTAATATGGACGTCTATATTAATGGAACAATCGTCTTACGTCATAAATTTAGCGGTGTTCCTAAACAAAATTACGGGGACGTATATGTAAATATGAATGGAGGATATAGTGGTATGTTGTCTGATTTATGGTATCATGATTATGCTTTAAATACAACAGAAATTATGAGTCTAGTTAGTAATGGACCCAATATGAAAGGTGAAGATGGACTTAATGTTAAGCCACCATATTTCTCTCTTAGATGGTATATGGATCAGTAAAATAATTTAATAAAATCATTTAGAATACTCATTATTAATATTTAAATAAAATCTAAATATTAATAAATAATCGATTTTATTGTCTAAGTTGTGGGTTGATACATATCTCATTTGTAGGGAAAATATCGCCAGACATACATATATCCCCCTTGCCAACCCTAACACAACTCCTGTGTCCCCTATCCACACCAACATAACAATATCCACTTTTTTTAGGATTTTGAATATCACTATTTGAATCATCATTCATAACTTCACTTTTTGAAACGAATTCCACATCTAACGCATTTTCGAGTTCTTTTAATCCTTTTCCAGCCAAATCAAATGTTTTAGATGTTCCTTGAATACCTATATTTGCTGTATCTGTAGCGATTTCCCCGACTTTTCTAGTTGTAATAGCTAAATAATTCATAACATTTATTCCTAATATAGAGAGAATTACAATGAGTAATAGCAACTTTGATATAGAAAATGTGTAATCCATAATATATATTGTATTTATATTATAAAATGATTAATCAATATGTTTTAATACAACAACACACTTTTCTCTCTTATGAAGATACAGCTCAGCTTTAATCTTTTTATTCATTTCCGGAAAAGGAATAGTAAAATGCATTTCATGACCATCATTAACGAAATCATTAAGTTTCGATATAAGGGTTTTAATAGCAGGAAACGAGGAATCTATTTTATTCTCTCTTAATTGATAAATAATATTCAATGTCTCATGTCTTCGTTCATCTTTATTTCTATAATTATCATCCATTTCATTAATAAATAACTATGAGTTTAAATACTTATTAATGAATAATATTTATGATGGACATTTAACCTTTGTTCCGTTTAATCTATGTGGAACACATGCTTGTGGTTTAGTTTGGACATTATGTGTGTTATCACCTGTATAATTACTCTGAAATGGATTAAATTTACTGTTTCTTTGAATAGTTCCATACTTTAATTGACTAACTCTAGCACTGCTATCAACCGCAGAATTGGTTCCAAATTCCGGATTTGAACGTTTATATGTTGTGCTAGAACAATCAGCATTAACACAATTGGGTTTAGCTGAGAAATTATTAGGGTTAAAATTTAGAGCCGAATTATTTTGGTCATATGTCCGACATCTCGATTTCAAATAATTGGCATGAGATGAATAATAGTTATCCTTTAAATTTGTATTTGCGGAATAAACTGGTTTAACTTTACATCTTTTAACGCGTTTTATCACAGTAGTCGTGTTATTATCACAACAACTAGAAACCTTTCTAAAATATCTTGCTGGAGGTATTGTGGAAGAATAAGTATTTAAATTCACATTATCAACAGGTCGTTGGTTAGAATATGTTTTGGTATTAACATGTTGTATAAAATTCATTATAGTATCTAGAGAGAAAAATTAAATGTATAAATATATATTATATGATTATACAATTTGTGTTGCTAATAATAATCCTGATAATTCTCTCGTCTTTATTCACAAAAAAGAGAGAAGGATTGGAAAATAAAGACTGTGATATATCGTCAACTGTATATAAAAACGCGGGAGCAATTAGTAATTTAGAAAAGAATATTAATGATATGATGTCAAAATTGAATAATATTATAAGTGAAACAAGCGAATTCACTGAAATGAAAAAAAAACTAGAGGTAACATCTAAAACAGCAGATGATAATAAAACAAATATTAGAAAGTATGCTGAACAAGCTAAAGGTGAATCTACTGATGCATCAAATAGACAGGCTAATTTACAACCTATTTAATTATCTATTTATATTATAATAGTATGAGTTTTTTTAGTGATATTGTAACAGACATTAACAATGTTGAAAAGGACATTCTCGGACCTGATTATTCATATATAAAATACATTAAAAATCCAAACGCATTAGGTATGAGTGGTAAGGGTTCAATGGGTGCATTAAGTTCAAACGTCTCTGGATTAGTAGGCTATGTTGAATTACTTATAGCTGGTTCTGGTCGTGCTTCAGCGACAGGTAAACCATTAGGTAACCGTTTTTTCCTTAAAACAGGTGGTCAATGCAAAGACTATAAAACTGGTAAATTAGCTCAGAGGAATATGTATATTAATAATGTTCCAAACGGTAATATACCACTTTTATCAGAAGTTAGTGGGATGCAATTTACAGAATTTGAGGGTTTAGTTCCAGGAATATTCAGTAATTTAGATGCTCTTAACCCATTACAAATGTTTAGCGCCTTTATGGAAGGAACAAACCCTATTTGTGCAGAAGTTAATCTCAAGACTATAGATGAGAATAATAATGTATCGAATCAAAGCGAACATGTTCCCATTTCTGAACTTAAACATCTAGAAGATACAGGTGATATACCAAAAAATACAGTCACAACAGAGATGAATTCGTCTTTAGATACACATGTAAAAAAACAGGAAGGATTTATAAATATAAACGATTTATCATCAGATGATTTAAGAGTATTTAAAAAGAAGAAGTCCGATACCTTTACAAATGTTTATTATATAAGTATAAGTCTACTATTACTATATTTAACGTATAGACTTATGAGAAAATAAGTATTTAATTTTTTCGCCTTTTACGTTTTAATGTTTTTCGGCGTCTTTGTTTCTTCTTTTTTTTTTGTTTCTCGTCTCCCTCTTTTGTATAAATATATCCTCCATTTTGAGAAGGAACTCCAAAGAATTTTGTTAGGTTTGAAAATGCTGTTTTAACAGTATCACTTATAGCATCAGTTGTTGTAGCCTTCTTATCAGAATTTGGCTTTATTTGAGATGAAGTAGGAGTTGTTTTTTCGGGTGAATTACCAAAAAATTGCTTTCTAAAATTCATAGGTGATTCGGGAGTATTTAATATTCGCGATAATCCAGGAGAAGATGGTGACGAAATAGGAGAAGATGGTGGCGAAGATGAATTAAAAAAAATAGGTTTATCAATAGTTGATGATGTATTTTTTCTTGATGGTTCTAAAATACGAGATAATCCCATATCTTTTGGAGAAGTATTACCATTATTAATACTAATATTTGTCTTTTTACCTGGACTATAAAATCGACCAAGTGTATTCTTTTTTGTTTTTGGATTTACAGGCGAATTCAGTTGAGGTGGAGAATTATAGTTAAATCCTGGGTAATAAGGTGTTGGTGTGGAATATTGTGTAACTGTTTCGTTTGATGGGGTATTAAAATTTAATGTGTATAAATTATTATTGTTATTAAAAGAAGGTTTCAACATACCCCCTTTATGTTTGCGATTTTTTCGTGTTGGCATTATATACTATATAAATATATTTTCTATATTTATATATTTCTAAATACTTATTTATGCTTCAGATGTTAACATTCTAGGTGCAACATTCATTGTAATTAATTCTTGAAACAATAGTTTACATGAGTAAGGTAGCTCAACAAGCGCAAAATTAGTAGTATTTCCACAAGCTTTACAGTTATGAATTTTTTTACTATCATTATATGCTGCGATAATACCACAGTCTTTACATACATGGACTTTAAATTTATCCGATGCATCATACATGCGACCTTTTGTAAACCTAGATGCTCCATATGCAACAGTTGCATCACGCTCCATTTCTCCAAATCTAAAGCCACCATCACGTGACCTTCCCTCAGCAGGTTGTCGAGTAAGAACTACCATTGGTCCAAAACTTCTGCTGTGTTGTTTATCATGAACCATATGTTTAAGTCTTTGATAAAACGTTGGCCCGATAAATATACTTGATTCCATTTGTTCACCTGTGAACCCATTCATCATAATATCGTTTCCATGTTTATCATAACCGAGTTTTTGTAATTGGGAACAAATAGTCTTAATATCTAGATCATTAAAGCTTGTTCCATCTCCGAATAGACCCAATTCAATCAATACTTTTCCTAAAAGTGATTCCTTCAATTGTCCAATAGTCATTCGTGATGGAATTGCATGTGGATTAATAATGATATCTGGACGTAATCCATCTGAATTAAATGGCATATCTTCTTCTGGTAAGATTACACCAATTGTTCCCTTTTGTGCGGCTCTGGAACTAAATTTATCTCCAATAATAGGCTTTCTTGTAGCTCTAATACGCACTTTACAAAATGTATATCCATCACCATTGCGGTCAATCATATTTTTATCAACATATGACTCTTCATTAGTTCGATACACCATAGACTGATCTTGGAACTTAATTGCTTTTGAATGATCATTTTTATTCTCTTTAATTGGAACAACCTTGCCGATGATAATATCTTTATTTTTAATAAGGGTATTTTCACACATGAGACCATTAGAAGCTAATTTATCATAGTTGGCAAATTTCATATTTTTAGTTTTGCTCCGGTCAGGTCTACAACGAAGTTCTTCATCTCCTTGAACCTTCTTATCCTCATCTTTTTCGGTATTATAAATAGTAGCTGAAAATAGACCTCTATCAATTGCCGATTTATTAAAGATGATTGAATCTTCCTGATTGTATCCACTATATGTACCAATTGCAACAATAACCATCTCTCCAGAAGGAATATTGTTAAATTGAAGAATATTCATGATTCTTGTATCAACAAGTGGTCTCATTGTGTATGTCAATACATATGCGGTTTTATCCATCCTTTTATCAAAATTAGTTGCATACATTCCCATTGCCTGTTTTCCTTGTGCACATTGATATGTAACACGAGGAGACTGATTATGTTCAGGATATGGGATACACGATGCCATAATGCCGAAAATAGTGCTAGGATGAATCTCACAATGTGTATACATATAGGTAACATCAGGATTAGAAAGAATTTTAGGATTCATCGCAATCATTGAATAATTTTGTTCATCAGCATCGATATATTCAAGCGAAGAATTTTCATATTTATGATTCACCAATAAATCGTCCCAACCCGATGATTTATTATCAATATCTTTAATAATTTTATCTGTAATAACCAGCGTATTTTTACGCGGTTTAACTCTTAATACAGGTCGAGTTAATCGTCCACTTTCATTACAAATACGGATTTCTTTTCTACGTGTATCAAATGTAATACTAGTATAAATATTGAGAATGCCTTCATACTTTTTTTCTTTCAAGAAATTATATGTTTCTTCTGGATTAAATACGATTCCCAACCATGCACCATTTACAAATAGTTTGACCTCTTTATAAATTTCATCCACTTCCAATTCAATATCTGCAATTTTCTTCATCTTAATTGTCTCATGTTCTATAATTTCATAAAGAATTTCAGAATTAGATGGGACCGTAATATGTGTCAAATAACTCAGACTCTTAACTACACCAACTGATGCGCCTTCCGGGGTATCTGATGGACAAATAAATCCCCAGCTTGAGTTATGCAGTTGTCTGGGTGGAATAAGCTTACCACTTTTATCAATAGGTGTATTAATTCTTCGAAGATGTGTTAGACTTGAGATGTATGTCAATCTACTAAGAACTTGTGCTACTCCAACCTTATTAGAATTAGTATTTTTAATTCCAAAATCACCGGTTGATAATGCCCGTTTAAGACCATTTTCAATAGTAGTAGATTTAATAATTTTATAAATATTTGTTTTTGTAATGATATTCATATAATCATCGGTTGAGCGCCATGAACCATTATTAATCTCTTTAATAATCTGTTTTTGCATGTCTTTCACGAGTTTATTGAAATAATTTCTAAACAAATTGTTCAAAAGGATTCCCACCAAATCAATCCTTTTATTTGTGTAACTATCTCGATCGTCGACCTTATAGTATCCTAAACTAGTCATGATAATTTTATTCGTCATGTATCCCAAGAAGTAAATCTTTTGAGAGGTGGTTTTACAGTGCGGAAATAGATATTCATCCAATGTTTGTTGTGCAAATTCACCCTTTTTGCGACTACCTTCTTCAGGTGTCTCATTGAAAGGTGTATACATTGCTAGTGATTTAAAATACTTAAATGCATCCTCTTGTGTTGTATATTGATTTGCGTCTACAATTGACCCTCTTAGAGAATACAACATTTTCTGATCAGGTGAGTTCAACATAATAATGTCACAAATTTCTTTATCGCTTTCGATACCAAGTGCTCTAAATAGAACAAATAGTGGAATAGGATTTTTGATTCGTGGCAACATTACATAAATTGGATGTCCAAAACCGTTATTTTTATTTGCAATATAAACACTAATTTGTTTTGGAGAGATAATTTTAAAATCTGGAACGGATTTAATTTCTGCTGTCCAACTCCATTTTGTGTTCTTTTTAGAAGTATTAAAACAATATACCTTATTTTCAGCAGCTCTTTCCTGTGCTAAGACTGTTTTTTCACTACCATTAATAATAAAATATCCACCAGCATCAAATCTACATTCTCCAGCACTATCATTATTAATATGGGTATATTGTTTCAGGACACAAATATTAGAGTTCAACATAATTGGAATCTTCCCAATATGAATATTTGAGAATTTCTTATGTTGGACCTGAACGTCTGTAAGAGTGTCACCTGTTCTTCTGATATATTTAATATTCATATCAACAGTCATAGCTGACGCATATGTGAAATTACGCGTTCGTGCTTCTTGTGGAAACATTACTTTTGTGGAACCATTATTCTCAAATGTTTGAGGTCTATAAATATGGAAATTATCAAAATCAATTTGCATTTCAAGTTTGAATGCGCGATTTTTCATATCATAATCCTTAATCGAATGAACTTTAACAGAATTAAACATATTAATAGTCTTCTTTATTTGAAAATTAACAAAATCATTGTATGATTCGACTTGATGTCTTACCATTCGCGCAAGATGTTGTCCAGTAAAATAACTTTCGATAATTGGCCAGTGTTTGGTATTATCATATTTTACAATAGATTTATCCTGTTCTTTGATTGAATCGGAAATTAACAACTTTTTTTTAATTCTCTTTTTAATAACCTTTTTAATTGTTGACGTTTGCGTTTTAGAAATAGTTGACGTATTCATAATGGATGTTTGTTTTGAAGTAATACTATTAATATGAATTAAATCAATTTATTTTTAAATAGTTATCTAATAGTATTTATAATACAAGTAATATGTATTTAATTTAATATAAAAATATTTGTAATTATAAGTATGTCTAATAAAACAATTAAAATAAATCCTGATTTCTTCAAAATAGGAAATAAAGGTAATTCTAAGCAGACTACTGTTAAAAAAACCTCAAATAGAAATGATAAAAAGAGAGATTTTGTTCAACATAAGAAGACAAAAAAAGAACTTCTTGAAAAGATTAAACAATTCCAGCAGTCAAACAAGGACAATATCAATAAAAAACAAAATATTAGTCACGATAAACCTATTATTAAAAAGAATGATATTGATGATACATTGGATTATTTAGATAAGGCAATAAAACAAAAACATAAAGGGAAATCCAAAATAAAAGAGGATTCCAAAATAAAAGATAAACCTATTGAAAATAAAGTTGTAAATAGAGAGATCAAAAATCCCCCAATTCAAATAATTACTAATGAAATAATTCCGAAAACTATTCCACAATTGGTTCCAAAAATACAACATAATCAAACAGTTAAAAAGTCAAATGTTAAACCTGACCCACCATATGGTATATTAAAGCGTGGTAATAAACCAACATATTCGCAATATCATACTTTAAAAAACAAAAGGGATGTTATAGAAATTCAAGGTGGATCTATCGTTAAAAACAATCCTGAAAGAAAAAAGAAATTAGATAAAATTAAACATAAAAATAAGAAAAGGATGAAAAAATTTAAGATAACAACCACAACTAAAACTTACAAAATAGGTAGAAATAAGGATAAACGATCTGTTTCTATATTACTAAAAAATAATAATACAAAAAAGAAGGTTTCGCATGATATACAACTTCTTAAAAAGACACATATAAGAGATATTAAAAAATACTTAAAAAATAAGAATATGATTAAATTTACATCAGCAACACCTGAATATATTTTACGAGACATATATATGAACTCTATGTTATCAGGTGACGTGGAAAACAGTAACAAAAGTAATCTGGTTTACAACTATATGAATGAAACTACTTAGATATATCTCTCTATAACTATATAAGAATGAAGGTAACAGAGTTTTATTTCGAAAGAGAATCATTTTATAGAGAGAAATATGGAGAGAAAACAATCTTGTTAATGCAAGTCGGGTCATTTTTTGAAGTTTATGGTAAAAAAAATCAGGATACTGGAGTTATTCATTCAAGTAAAATTAATGAATTTTCTAATATATGTGATCTAAATATTGGCGAATGTTCGAAGCAATATTTAGATAATTGTATTGTGGTTAAAGGCGGATTTAGGGATTACTCTATTGATAAATATGTTGATAAAATTGTTGACTCGGGATATAATTGTATTATTTACGATCAAGATAGTGAATTAACGCGTAAATGTTCACAAATTATTACTGCTGGAACGCATTTTACTTGTAGTAACGAGAAAACAAGCAACAGTATTATGGTAATATCTTTATATCATAAAAAACCTAGTAAATATAGTTCCACTAATGAGATCATTTATGGTGTAGCTAACATTGATGTATTATCTGGTGACACAAATGTTTTTGAAACAGAAGAAACATATTGTAATAATCTAACTTCTTTTGACGAATTAGAAAAGAATTATTCCATTTATACACCAAATGAAATTATTTTTATTTATGATGAAGATAACATGAATACAAAGTTAATTAACGACGTAGTTCAATATATATCATGTAATAGCAAAACTATTAGATTAATCAATCTCTCTAATGTAGAAAATAATTTATCGAGAGATGCATCATTATTTAAAAAAGACAAATATAAAACAGAAACTATTAAGAAATACTATCCTCTTATTTTTGAGAATGTTATTCAATCAATTCATCATACACAATTTGCATATGAATCACTATGTTTTTTATTAGATTATATTCATAAACACAATGAGAATATGAGTAATAGTTTAACTGAACCGACATATATCACATCATCTGAGAAATTGTTGCTTGCTAATCATTCATTAAAACAATTAAATATTATTAATACATCAAGTGAGCACACTGACAATAATAGTTCTTTACTTAAATTCTTAAATAAATGCATTACACCAATGGGTAAACGTAAATTTAAACATGATTTAGTTAATCCCATTATTAAGAGCGATAAACTAGAGAGAGAATATAACATTATTGAATCAATGATTAATGAAATCTCTCTATGGAATGATATTACTAAAGACTTTAATCAATTAAAAGATATGGATAAGCAATTTAGAAAGATAACTTTAATGAGATCTATACCATCTGATATTTGTAATATTTACCAATCAATTCAATACATTTCTAAAACATATGAGAGAATTTGTGAAAACGATAATTTCATCTCTTTAAGTCCATTTGAACAAGAACACTATATTATCAAAGATGTTATTAAAAAGATGGAAAGCAAATTGCGTTCTATTTTTGATATTGAGAAATTATCAAGTGAATATGCGAATGATTACTTAGTTAATTTTTTCAACAGAGGTTATGATGTTAATATGGATGATATTGAGATGGAATATATGGAAAGTAATGATAAATTATCTGTTGTTATGAAATATTATTCTGATTTAATCAAATCAACTGAAAATAAACCTAAACAAGATTGTTATTTAAAGATTAAAGAAACAAGTAAATCTGGTATTTCTCTAAAATTAAGCGATACAAGAGGTAAGAAACTTATTTCTAAAATTAAAAAAGAAAGGTTTGATCTTATTAATCTCTCTTATATATCAAGTTATGATAATGTAAATAAGTCATTCAGTATTATCAATAAAGGTTTAACTATGGAAAAATGTGGAGCAGATTCTATTCTTAATAGCCCATATATTTCCCAATCATGTGAAATTATTTCCAGGTTTAAAAGCGAGTTGTATTCACATGTTACAAGTAATTTTAAATCAATATTGAGAGATATATCAAATTATAATGAGGAGTTTACAATATTATCTAAGTTTATTGTTTCTATTGACGTAAGGCATAATAAAGCAAAAATAGCGATTAAATATAACTATTGTAAGCCACAAATTGCGAATGATTATGATGACGAATCATACATTGAATCAACAAAAATGAGACATCCACTTATTGAGAATATTATAACAGATGAAATATATGTTCCAAATGATATTGTATTAACACCTGACGAGAAAGGAATCTTACTATTTGGCACTAATGCAGTAGGTAAATCAAGTCTAATTAAATCAATCGGAATGTCTATTATAATGGCACAATCAGGAATGTATGTTCCATGTAGCGAATTCAAATATAGACCATTTGATTCTCTCTTTACACGGATTCTTGGAAATGATAATATCTTTAAAGGTCTCTCAACATTCGCAGTTGAGATGTCTGAACTTAGAACAATTTTGAAATATAGCACTTCTAATAGTCTTGTATTGGGAGATGAATTATGTTCTGGAACTGAATTGGGGTCTGCTATTAGTATTTTTGTAGCAGGATTAATCCAATTATATAAGAAAAACTCAAAATATATTTTTGCAACACATTTTCATGAAATTACTGATATGACTGAGGTAACAGACCTTACTAATATGAAACTGAAACATATGACTGTTTTATATAATGCGGAAATTGACGCGTTAGTATATGATAGAGTATTGAGAGATGGTCCAGGTAATAATATGTATGGTCTAGAAGTGTGTAAATCACTTAATTTACCTCAAGATTTTCTGGATTTAGCTAATACAATTAGAGAGAAGAAATTTTCAAATATTACTAGTATTTCATCAACAACAGGTTCAGCATATAATTCAAAGAAACTCAAAACAGATTGTGAAATGTGTGGGAAAAAAAGTTGTGATGTTCATCATTTACAGCATCAAAAATACGCAGATGAGAATCAATATATTGGTCATTTTAATAAAAATCATGTCGCGAATCTAATGAATCTTTGTCAAGAATGTCATACTAGTTTTCATAAAGATGATACTCAATATAAAAGAGTAAAGACAACAATTGGTTATAAAGTTGTTCCTATTGTTAATTTAGAGAGAAATATATAATAATAATATATAAATATGCTTTTTATATTCCAAATTATGGATTATATTAATAAAAATTTAGTTGATGTTTTATTAATAGCGTCTATTATATTTGTATTTCTCATTGTTATAACATTAAATTTAAATCGTGTTGAACCCATGACTCTTAATAAATTGGACAATCAGTTTAGTAAATTATCTGATAATGAATTAGATTCATTTATTAGAGAGAATAAGTATTCGAATAAGCACGTTGATGCTTCCAATACATTTTGTAATAAAAATAGTAATTCTAGTGAAAATCTTCACGAAAAATGTGCTAAATTATCTGTAAATGTTTGTAAAAAAACGGGTTGTTGTGTATATCTTAATAATGAATCATGTGTTGCAGGCGACAAATCAGGTCCAACATATTTATCAGATGATAATGGAAATAACATAAATATAGACCAGTATTATTATATGAATAAATGCTATGGTAAAAAATGTAATTAAATAAAAATTGACTTAATAAAATATTATAAATATAATATAACAATACTAACAATGATTATTCCAGTTAAATGTTTTACATGCGGAAAAGTTCTTGCCGATAAATATATTTATTATACTACTAAAGTAAGAGAAATGAAGGTATCAAAATCAATTGATGTCGATAAGGTTAATTATTTAACAGAGTCAAATCTTGAGAAAACACCTGAAGCACTTATTCTGGATAGTTTAGGATTGAAAAAGATGTGTTGCCGGAGACATATGCTTACACACGTTGATATTGAGTAAAATGGCGCCAACATTTATCATTCTTTAAATACCAATAAATTAAAATACTTTTTTATTGATATATCATATATAATGGTTAAATCACGGAGAACCAATAAAAGAAGAAATAAGAGAAAAACCTTTAAAGGTGGGAAATATATTCCATCTATTTTACCTCCATATCCACCTGGAGGACCCTATATTCCCGGGGATATTAATGGTTTAACTGGAGGAAAGTATTATAAATTAAGTCCTGATATACATGCGTTTAATGGAATAACCGAGAATGTAAACGTTGTTTTAAGTGGTGGCAAAAGAAAACAAACTAGAAAGCGCAGGCATAAGAAGAAAGGTAAGAAATCTAAGACTAAGAGTAGATCTAAATCTAGAAAATACAAACGTAAATCCCACAAAGGAGGCAGTATTATACCGAGAGATTTACTCCAGTTATATAGGAGTGCTGGTAACGGAGTAAAATCTCTATATTCACAAGCTGTTGGAGAGAATCCAAACCCAAGTAATAATCCAAATCCAATGTATCAGCCTAAAATGATAAAAACACATAGATTAAACGCATCGACATCTAATATGGAGGAAATTTTCAATAAAGCCAACCATAAAGCGGCTAATTTCTGATTGTATATAATTATACCAAACTTATAATCAAAATTATAATATAAAAATATGCTATATCTATATTATATAAGAATGGACGATAAAATATCATGGAAAATAATAGAGAAATATTTTGAGTCAAATCCAGAATATCTCACAATGCATCATTTAAATTCATTCAATGATTTCGTTGATAACGGTATACCTCGTATATTTAGAGATAATAATCCAATCAAAATCATGAAAGAACAAGATGAAAAAACAAAGGAATTTCAATTACAAGCCAATTTATATTTAGGTGGAAAAGACGGAAAGAAAATATATTATGGTGTTCCAACTATATATGAAGATGATGGAAGACATCACACTTTATATCCAAATGAAGCACGATTAAGAAATATGACATATGCTTTTTCCATTCATGTTGATGTTGATGTCGTATTTAAAATTGCAAATGCTAATGGTGTATTAGAAGAATCAATGTATACTATTGAGAAAGTTTATATGGGGAAATTCCCAATTATGTTGAATTCTAAAATGTGTATATTACACGGTCTCTCAAGTGATGCACGATTTAATATGGGTGAATGTAGAAATGATCCAGGTGGATATTTCATTATTGATGGTAAGGAAAAAGCCGTTATTTGTCAGGAAATTTTCGCCAATAATATGTTAAATATTAAGGATAGTGTTAATGATATTTATAGTCATGCGGTCGAAATGAGAACAAAATCTGAAGACCCTTCAAAACCTGTTAGAACATTAAGTGTTAGAATGGTAACCCCAACAAAAACTCTAAAAAATGGTCAAATTGTTGTCAATATCCCAAATGTTAAAAAACCCGTGCCATTATTTATTGTTATGAGAGCATTAGGTGTATTAAGTGATAAAGAAATTATACAGACATGTCTACTCGATTTAGAGACATATGACAATTATGTTGATGACTTTATTTCATCTGTTTATGATGCGGGTCAAATATACAGTCAAGAATCTGCTTTACAATATATCTCTTCGTTTACCAAAACTAAAACCATACCTAATACACAGCATATTTTAATGGATTTTTTCTTACCTAATATTGGTGAATTAAACTTCAAAAACAAGGCATTCTTTTTAGGTTATATGGTAAAACAAATGTTAAATGTAGTTCATGGAGTCTCTCTTCCAACTGATAGAGATAGCTTTAAATTTAAACGAGTCGAGTTATCTGGTAAGCTATATTTTGATTTATTTCTTGAATATTATAAACTACAAATAAAGGATATTTATACAAAAATAGATTCCAAATATTACTATCATAAAGGCACTTATCAGGATAATTTTGAAGCATTAATTAATACTAATGAACAAGAATATTTCAGCAAACGTATATTAGAGGATGGTGTAAGGAAGGCATTTAAAGGAAATTGGGGTTCAGAGGCACATACTAAACGTCCCGGAGTAGTTCAAACTCTAAATAGATTATCATATTTCTCATTCATTAGCAATTTAAGAAAAATCAATCTTCCATTAGATGCAAGCGCGAAAGTAATCGGACCTCGGTTATTACATAGCACACAATGGGGTATAATTTGTCCTGTTGAGACGCCTGATGGTGGTAATATTGGACTTCATAAACATCTTAGCATATCAGCAAATATAACATCTGGTTGTAGTGCAGATGATACTATAAATTGGTTTAAAAAGAGAGATTTCAAATTATTAGATGAATGCAATTTCGATGAATTACATGGTCACGTAAAACTATTTATAAACGGAACATGGATAGGGGTTGTAATAGACCCTATTTCTATAGTTGAGGAGTTTAAATTACATAGACGAAATGGTCTTATTCCAACATATAATTCTATTCATTGGGATATTCAAAATAGAGAGATTATAGTATTCACTGATGATGGACGTCTAATGAGACCAATTATGTATTTAGAGAATGGTATTCCTAGTATAAATTCTAGCAAATATGTCGATAAAAAATTGGATGTTGACTGGGAACAAATGACCGCAGGGTTTTCCAGTAAAAAGATAAAATATTCAAAGAATGTATGTAGGGTTTATTCTCCAAAGGATTTATATGATGTATCTAGAGAGAATAAGGATAAGTATTTGAACGACAATAAAGGGGTGATCGATTATATGGATACAATGGAGGCTGAAGGAGCATATATATCTACTTCTATTGAGAATCTCTCTAAAAGACACACTCATATGGAGATACATCCCTCATTTATTCTAGGTGTTATGGGAAATATGATTGTATTCCCAGAGAATAATCAATTCCCCCGTGATTTATTTTCATGCGGTCAAAGTAAACAAGCTGTCTCTATTTATCATTCAAATTTTCAAAATAGAATTGATAAAATGGGAGTTGTATTAAATTATGGTCAAATACCTCTTGTTAAGAGCCGTTATCTTGACGTTGTTACAAAAGAACAACACCCTTATGGAGAGAACGCAATAGTTGCAATTATGAGTTATAATGGATACAATGTGGAGGATGCGTTGATTTTCAATGAAGCTTCTCTCAAAAGAGGTCTATTTAGGACGACATATTTTTCAATGTATGAAGCACATGAGGAGAGTGAAAATGTAGGTGGAGGTTTAATCGATACAAGATTTGCCAATATAAATGATAAGAATGTAGTTGGACTTAAACCCGGATATGATTACAATTATTTGGATAAATATGGATTAATTAAAGAGAATACACCATTAACTGATAAAAAGATTGTTATTGGTAAATGCACTAATTCAATGATAAATCCAGGTTCATTTGTCGACTCATCTATTGCACCTAAAAAGGGCCAACTTGGATATGTTGATAGAGCATTTATGACTGAAGGTGAGGAAGGAAAACGAATTGCCAAAATCCGCATTAGAGAGGAGAGAATACCTTCTATTGGTGATAAATTATGTTCAAGAGCCGGTCAAAAAGGAACAATTGGTATCGTATTACCCGAAGAAGATATGCCTTTTAATGAGGATGGAATACGGCCTGATTTAATTGTTAATCCGCATGCACTTCCAAGTCGGATGACTATAGGTCAATTAGTTGAATCTATCATGGGTAAAGCATGCGTTCAATATGGTGGCTTTGGCGATTGCACCGCATTTATGAACAAGGGTCCCAAGGATAAATTATTCGGGAAAATGTTAAGAGAAAGTGGGTTCCATTCTTCTGGTAATGAAATTTTATATAATGGAATGACTGGAGAGCAAATGGAAAGTGACATTTATTTCGGTCCAACATATTATTTGCGTCTGAAACATATGGTTAAAGATAAAATAAATCATCGTGCAAGGGGGCCAAGGACACAATTAACACGCCAAACCGTTGGTGGACGCGCAAATGATGGTGGATTACGTATAGGAGAGATGGAACGTGATGGTGTTATTGCGCACGGAATGACACATTTCTTACAGGAATCTATGCTGGTTAGAGGAGATGATTATTATATGGCTGTATGTAATAATACTGGGACAGTTGCAATTTATAATAAAAGTAAAAATATATTCTTGAGTCCATTAGCTGATGGTCCATTGAAGTTTAATAAATCTCTCGATGGAACTATGAATATTGAGAATATAAGTCATTATGGTAGAAGTTTTAGTATTGTTAGAGTTCCATATGCGTTCAAACTTTTATTACAAGAGTTACAATCTATGAATATTCAAATGAGAATTATTACTGAAGATAATATCGACCAACTAACATCACTCACTAATGACCCAAAACAAGTATTACTTAATACCGGTGAGGAAACATATGCTGATGTTATTACAAATTATAAAAAGATTACAGACAGTAATTCTAATATTCCTGATGTTAAAACATATGTTCCTAGAGAGATTGAACCTGTTCAATATGATATACAACCAGGTGATTATGGTGGATATGGTAATGTTGGACAAGCAGGTGATTACACAGGTTATGGTGCCACATCACCACCGCTTTATGGTAACTCGCCCGCAGCAAAAAGAATAATCTCCATTATTGTTCCATTTAGAGACCAACCTAAATTACATGGAATTGATGGACAAGATAGGAGAATTCATAAACAACAATTTACTGACCATATGACAAATGTATTTATACCTGCCCTTATAAATTATTCAACAGATACCTATAATATTGAGTTGGATGTAACAGTAATAATTGTTGAACAAAGCTTTGATAGTAAGAAATTCAATAGAGGTTCTCTCCTAAATAGTGGTTTCATTCATATAGTTAAGAATATGAATAGATATGGTAAACATTTGGATGATATTATATTACATGACATTGATTTACTTCCCCAAACAAATATGTTAGATTATTATGCTAGACCACTTGAAGGAGAGTTCAAAGTGAGACATTTGGCTCATAAATGGGGTAGGTATAAAGATATAGGGTTTAGTTATTTAGGAGGTATAACAATGTTTAACGCCGATTATTTCAAGAAATTAAATGGTTTCCCTACTTTCTTCGAGGGATGGGGAGGAGAAGATGACGCATTAAGAAATAGAATTAAATTCATTGAGGGTTTAAATAATGCGGATAGTGATTTACAACAGGTAGTCGAATATATTAATGATATTCCTGAAGATGGACTTATTGACTTGGAAAATCTCTCTAATTTCAAAGATAAAAGAGAGATTATTAAGAGCGATGATGAATTTGATAACAAGATTAAGTTTGAAGCAATTGAACTTGATGAGAAGGTATATAAAGTGAACGGAATCGATAATCCAGAAATTTATGGAAACTTATATAATACTATGACAGAAACAGTTGAAAATAATATAACAATTCACACAGTTATTCTGAACGAAAACTTAACAAGTTACGATTTCATCAAAAATAAGCATGATGATGGAAGTATTTATACAAACAATCTAGATATATTAACATTAATTGAGAGACCACAAACTCCTCAAGGTGTATCTCCTGCTTATCAACCAACATCTCCACCGTTCCAGGTTACTTCTCCAGCTTAC
>Ga0306898_1000174_pt1 | contig 27591 bp, 42 predicted proteins | sample AntRauMFilla1564_FD_190424 | JGI IMG/M metagenome (GOLD analysis project Ga0306898, IMG submission 190424) | Saline lake microbial communities from Rauer Islands, Antarctica - Metagenome Filla 1 #564 (v2) (version 2) | ecosystem: Environmental > Aquatic > Non-marine Saline and Alkaline > Saline ...
CCTCTATACAACCTATTTTTAAACCTTGTCGTTCTTCAATGACCTCAACAAATTGACTTGCTTGATTCAGCGATTTAAACGTGCCAGTGTCCAACCAAGCTGTACCCCTATCCAAAATACTTACCTTTAACTTACCGAATCTTAAGTATTCCTTATTAATGTCGGTTATCTCATATTCACCCCTAGGGCTGGGTTTTATGTTTTCAGCAATCCAAAGTACATTATTATCATAAAAATATATACCAGGAACCGCATAACTTGATTTCGGGTTTTCTGGTTTTTCCTCAATAGATATGGCTTCCCCACCATTATTAAATTCGACCACCCCATATCTTTCTGGGTCATGTACATAGTAACCATATACAACACCCCCATTTGGGTCATAATTAGACTGTAAGAGCGTATCTAAACCAGTACCATAGAAGATGTTATCCCCAAGTATTAAAGCTACAGAATCGCCTCCAATGAACTCTTTACCGATTATAAAGGCTTGTGCCAAACCATTTGGTTCTATTTGTGCGGCATATTTAAAACTACACCCCAATTTACTACCATCACCCAATAGATTCTCGAATAATGGTAAATCATGTGGGGTCGATATAATAAGGATTTCATTGATACCCGAACTCATTAATGTTGATAACGGATAATAAATCATCGGCTTATCGTAAATCGGCATCAGTTGTTTACTAATGCTAAGTGTCAATGGATATAATCTAGTTCCTGAACCGCCAGCTAATATAATTCCTTTCATATTACTATTTTATTTATTCTTCCTCGTCTTCATCTTTAAAATCAACTGGGTAATATAACTCATATAAAGAATTTTCAGTCTTAAACTTTACATAACCTGGTGATTCTTCAATTACCTCGGTAACCATTGTTGTTTGCCAAGTGTAAAAATGATTAAATGGACTCATTATTAGACATCTACCTACCGAAATTTTTTCAAATTTATTCTTAAATGTTCCATCCTCGTTATATTCAAGCCAAAGAACATCTGGGGATGCCTTTATGAACCTAGTAGAATCTGATTTGAGTAAACGACATTTAATGTTCATGTGGTCGCACTCATTGCACACGCCAAAACCCTCTTTGAAGGCATCCATTTTCTCCCTATGTTTTGTAACCTTTTCACATTGGTCACAATATATTAATTTACCCATTGTTCCTAACCCTTTCTAAATTTTTCAACGTTATGATTTCCTTTACCCTTTCATATGATATTGGGGTGAAGTTATGTGAATCAACACCCACATCAAATTGGTTGGGTGATAATACTAAATCTTGAAATTCATCGGACACTTCCTGGTCCATAACTCGTATATCTAAACGTTCATATATTCCACCACGAAATTCATCGATATTATAACTTTTTTTAAGGACTGTCTTTTCGTGATTACCTTTAATCAAAACCTTATGTCCATTTAATTTTTTTAATATTTTTAAACAATCCTGTTCTTTACCTAAAGCAAAATCACCCAGACAAAAAATTAGGTCTTCGTCTTTTACAACGCTGTTCCAGTTTTCAATTATTTTTTTATCCATTTCACCTATATCACTAAATGGTCTTTTACAATATTTAATAATATTTGCATGCATGAAGTGACAATCTGAGGTGAAATAAACCCCCTATTAGGTAAACTTTTAAAATTAAATGGGAAAGTGTCTTTTTCCTTATATTCCATATTTATTTTTTAATTAATTTTAAAATTTCTGACCATTCTTTTTTCTTAAATTCTGGATTTAAATATAAAATAGAATTCCATAAGTTTTCATTTTTCTCTCGCAAATAACCTATTCCACGATTACAAATATCACATAATAACCCCCTAACCTCACCAGTTTCATGGTCATGGTCAACAACTAATTTACTTTCAAGGTTACATATTAAACATTTATTATCCTGTTCTAATATCATTTTATTTTTACCATCAATATCAAGATTATAATAACGTTTTAAATTGCATTCTTGCATTTGTATTCTGTGACATTCTTTACATTGTCGTCTAAAACCAAATTTATTTTTATTTGAAATATGAAAATTATTTTCGTTCATATCTTTTAAAAAATCACATTTAGTGCATCGTAATTGTTTTGGGGAATAATTAATTTTACTTTTATTTTTTCGACAACTTTTACAATCACCCCTATAACCATCTGGTCTATCTTTAGCTTTATGAAATTCAACCACTGATTTAATTTCATCACAGTAAATACATCTTTTTTCTTTCATACGTTTCTTTAATAATAAATATAATTAAAATGTATTTTATTCCAAAAATATGTATTTGATTCCAAATTAACTATTTTAATACACTCTTCTAGATTTGGATTATTAATTTAATATTCCATTTTATTTTTTGGGTATTAAGTTTGTAAATAATTCTCTTTCTTTTGTTATCCAGATTGCTGGGTTAATGGCCCACCTACTTCTTAGAGCTTCCGTATTTTCTTTTTGGAATTCATTATTTGTTGCCGCAATCTTATATATCTCCTTTGTAATCATCCTACCCCTTTTAAAACCATCGGGTTGGTCGTTCCAGTTAACGCCTTTGGTCATACATAAATCTTGCATACCACTTGTGTTAACACCATTAAGTTCTTTATGGCTAAATAGGGATTGTGCGGTCATACTAATTGAATTTCTAACACAATCTTGTTGTGTCCATATAAAATAGTTTTCAACCTCAACAGCTTCTGATATTGTGAATACCCTACTATCAAAAATAGCTAATTTATCGGTTATGTTATGGGTTCTCATATAATCGTTAAAATATGTACTGGCCATTGATGCTGTAACACTAACAATTTTCTGTATAGCACCATCAAAAAATGCGGATGTACCAATTTTTTCAAAATCCGTTAACAATATACTGATTTCATCTGATTGCGTATACCCCAATCTTGCACCTTGGATATTGGCACATAGCATTGAGGTCGTGTAATCCATGGCATCCATTAACCTGGTATCATACGGTCTTTCAAATCCCTTGGTGAAGGTATGAAAAGCTTTACCGTCCATTCTTATAATAGAATAGGTACGTCTAGGTAAGTAACTTTTTGACCTAGATTCGTACATTTTCATTCTATCACCTAATTCATCTTTCATATTGTTTTATTTAAAATTTTAAAACTTTCATAATACAAGTTATCGATATCCTGTATTCATCACTTAAGTTGGGTGATGAAAAGTGCATGCAATTTTTATCGTGCACAAGTATTTGACCCTTTTTCATTGGAACCATTGTAAAATCCTTATTCTGATAAACATCGGAATATAGGGAAACGCCCTTTTTACCTGTTCTAACCCTAACGTTGGTCCCAATCGCCTTATGTTCGACCAGACCACCTAAATGACTTCCAGGTACATAGAACATACAGGAATTTATTAAATCAACATCCTGTAATGGAATCCAAAATGTAAAAACATCTTCATCCGTTTCAAAGTATGCGTTATCCTGATGTGCGGAGGTCATTTTATAGTTTGGGGGTTTACAGAAATATTGGTTATTCAATATTTCATATTCTTCCGCACCTATTAAATTGGCCAATAATGGATTTAGATGTTTAAAATTTAAATTCTGGATTTGTTTTATATCCCCTAATTTGGTCCTAAACACATTGTTATTATCTACACTACTACCTATGCTTTCAAGATTGGTGGAAAACTTATTTATTAAATTTAGCACCTTACTTGAATCTATAACTTGGAAACCATCCTTACCTAGATTTTCACTACCGTTTACTTTATTGAATTTAAACACGTTTCTTTTCTTTTTTTAGATTAGCCTTTACTTCAACACCAGAGAATACATAGCTTGGTGAGTAATCACCATAATTAGATTCAGCTTTAACATTAAATCTAACATCTTCAACCGTGTAACCACTGTCTGTTAAGAATTTAATAATTATTTTTTGAACACTGTTCGGGTCCAGATTTATAGTTGTTTCAGTTTTTATATCCATAATTTATTGCACGTTTTTTAATAATATACACTTCTTGTGATTGTAAAGATAAGTAATTTCATTTGCATTTGCAAGGAAATGAGATAATTCTTCACACCAAATATCTAAAATTAGGTACTGACCTAACTTAAATTTAAACCCACCATAGTTATTTATAGTATAGTTTGAGTCCGTTAAATGCATCAACGATACAATCGTATTATGGTATAATCCCCTATCAGGTACTATAATATCATAATCACTTATTAACCCATCATTTACTATTTGATTTACGGACCCACCCACCAACCAACCTTCACTTGAAAGTAAAATTGATTTTATTCTATTGTTTAACTTTGAATATACTACACTTTTCATGATTAGTAGTTATTAGAATCCTTATTAGGTGCGTAAACACTTAATAATCTTAATCTTTCATCCAATATTGCCTCACTAGCTGGGTAGTAATTATCACCTCTATTTAAACACTTGGGCATGTTAGCCATTTGCTCCTTAATTCTACGTCTAATTTGTATAAAATCATCATCCTGACCAGGACCAAAAGGTTTATTAAGATTAGTACCATCAAAATAAAGAACCATGGCATCTTCACCCATTTCATTTTCAAAGACAATCGTAGTCTTTTTGGATAAAGCTTCTGGTGAACGTAATACCTTGAATGGACCTGGTAATGTAGTTTTACCTAGTGTCTCGGAAAACTTAACTACACCTATATTGGCAAAACCCATTGCAGCCAGAGCATACTTTGCGGATAGATTATCTCTCTTTAGACCATTTCTACCGCCACCACCTTGACCGAATAGACCCCAAGCGAAGGGTGCATAACCTTTTTCAATCATAGCCATCATAATATCCCACATATTTTTATGTGTCATACCATCACCCTCTATGAACCTTAAGGTGGTCCCAAAATACCATGTTTTCCCATCAATTATTTCAGTGGTACAAAGGTTGTTTTTAATGGCCAACTCAATAGTCCATGATACTTGTTCAAGCGCATCACCAGAATTACCACAAACCATAGTAGACCTATTACGTTTAACCATAATCTTACCAGATGGTACTTGGACACAATACACCTTTCCCACATAATTTATATTATTCTTTTTAATTGATTGACCACCGATTAAATTATTTCTAGTTATGTGTAATGTCCAAACATTATTAAATTTATCACTTCTAGTATCCTCATATTCTGAAATCAAACAACCATACCCACAAGATAATACAATTAATTCAACAATATACACTATTTCTTTATTAGTTGTGTCAAATTTAATTTTATTTTCGTTTCTAACACAAGAGTCCCAATTACTTAATTCATCGATAAATTGTTTACACCAAGTTAATGATAAAGACGTTAAATCTACCCATTCAAAATTTTTAGTTACGTTTATACTTATATCTAACCATATATAAATGGTGTAATTATTTGGTCGTTTAGGTTCAATTTTTTCAGAATATTCAAATCCACCATTTTCGCAAATTTCTATAAGTTTATCTCTTTTTCTTTTTTTAGTGAAATTAAACCTATATACTTTTTTACCGCTAATTAACCCTTCATTCACTCTTTCATGTTTTGATGTAAATGACCCATCAGCTTGAAATGCAATTAAAAATCTTTCAAAATTAGTTAATCTTTTATTGGTTTCCTTAACTTTTGCACTTCTAACCATATATTTACCATGATAACCAATATTTCCAACTTCTTTAGCGTATTGTGATAAAAATTTATTATTTTTCTTATAAATCATTTTATGTTCTGGAGTCACTAATAAATCCACTTTTCCTTTATTCCCACTAAAATGACACATTTCTCCATTATAATCATAAATTTGTTTTTTTAATGGTTGAATAAATTCATAGGAACCATCATCTAAAACTTGTGCAACTAATGTTTCATCTGTTAAATCCTTAAATAAAACCCATCCATCATTACTTAAAATAAGTGTATCATCAGAATAACAATCTGGTCTGGCAACAACTATCTTATCGTTCTTAAGAGTTTCACTTAACTTTGCAAGTGGTAATAACATTTGTTCGACCGCAACGAAATAATCGTTACAATCGGCAACCATCGAAATAAAAGAACCATCCGTACATGAGTTATAAATAGCCTCATAACAATCATTCTCAAATTCATAACCTTGAACATTTCTATGTGCTAATGCATTAACTGAATTACCGATTGGTTGCTCGCTAGCATTTTTCCAGGCTTGGTAGGCCCCAGAGCACGTATCCGTTCCAGGGAATGTATATAGTTGAGCCATACCCAACACTTCGGATTCCTCGGCTGTAATACCAGCTCTATCACCGAAGTCGGTTAACATAATAGATGCTAGGAATATTGCTTTTTCTTCTTCAATATTTGGATATACCATTCGAACCATTGATTTTAGTTTAAGCATCCAATGTTCGTTCTGGGTTATTTTTTCGGATACGGCCCAAGTTTGAAGCAATTTGGATTCAAACCAAGCAGCAAGAACTCCCATACCATCGATATCACACACGATTTGCATATTGGGTTCGTTAGGGTAACAAACGGAACCTTCTGGTAACGCCTTTATCTTGATTGGTGGTCTACCGTTGAATTCATCAACAACTCTTCGCCATATTTCTTCTGGGAATTCATATTCGGATAGACCACGAGGTCCAACTTTAAATGTTTTTAAGAATTCCTTGGCCTCATCAATTTCTTCATGGGTAATTGGTTCGAAGAATAATTTTTCAAGTATAATCTGTAACCCACCGAATATAATTCTATTATCATCGGCAGTGTAAATTGTTGGGTCAATCGTTATTAATTGTTTTCTAAAAACATTATAATATGTAGATTTTTGCTTAACTAAATCACTCTCGAATTTATTAGACCCCACCGTATAGGCATCGGCCATTAACAATCTGGGCGTTTTATGAATTTTATTCTTGGGTAATATTAACTCTTTTTCCATACTCTTATATTTAAAATTTATACTATGCTTCACTACCTTCCGCAATTAACTTTGACCTTAATATTTTAATATCAAGAGTAGTATCGGTAATCTTTTTTATTAACTCTTGCATAAGTTCAACATGTTCTTCCATAATCCTATACTTGATTTGGCTTTCGGTCGCAAATTCAGTTATACTTACCCACTTAAGTTCGGCTATATCATCGGATGCTTTTGCCAATCCCCAACTACGTGGTGCAATGAACAAGGTTGTCATAATACCAGATTCTTCTTTTCTATAACGCCAATCGTCAATTTGTTTGGAGGTAACATATGTTAATGGCCCCATTTCGCAATTACCACCAGTTTCTTCCATGAATTCACGTCTAGCAGCAGTTTCGTATGAGGAATCATTTCTATCAACGAACCCACCAATAAACCTTAAATTTTTCTCACTTGCTTTCCTGGCCAATAACAATTCGGCATCTTCATTATATACCACTATATCAACTGTGGGATATGTAACCGCCCTTTGCGCATAGTTTGCGTGTATGACACCAGCTCTAAAATCTCTTGACTCACGTATTTCTTTTGAAATCTCATTCCTAATCTGCGTACCACTAACTGGTCCATTGGAGATTAGTTCCGTAGTTGCGTGTCTGCCGTGGTAATGTGGTATAAAAGAATCCCTACTACCATATAACAATGCGGAAGCTTCACCAAACACCATATTAATCTGTGAATCCAAACTGTTACTCCAAGTAATGTCGCATCTATTATCCTTTTGTGGTAATACTATGGCATTGGGAACATATTCTTGAATCATCGCTTTTCTAGTTGCAAAATCAAGTGGATTTATCTTAGTGTTTGGAGTATTGGATACCCCAAGGAAAATCAATATTTTTCTATGGTGTTTAGCAACCATATCAATTAACCCTTTATGGGCATCATGTAATTCATCAACTTGGAAACGGGCCACAAGTACACCGCAAGTGTAATCCTGAGGGTCAATTATTGTTCTTATATTCATAGTATATTTATTTAATGCAAATGTAGTGAATTTATTTAACATCTGCAAATAAAAAAAGGGTAATTTTATTTACCCTTTAGTTTATCCCTTAATTTTTGAAGTTCTGGGTTATCACCTAGACTATGTGTTGCGCCTATTTTATTTACGGTTGGTGCTTTAACTCTCCTATCTTTTTTAGGTATAAATGGGTTGTCACCTCTAACTAACCAGGTAATGTGTTTATCACCAACGAATATTTTGCTTATAACCCAATCCTGAAGTGAACTACCCACCCACGGCAGAGCCGATGTGATGGGCTTCGGAGGTCACAGACTCACCTAATGGCAACGCCTTACTCCGTTTTTGTTTTTTATCCGACTGTATTCCACAACCAGATATTATATTTAATCCTTGTTTAAGTATGTTTTTACCTGCATTCAAATCTCTATCGTGAGTTTCATTGCAACTATCACAAGTCCATTCTCTATGTTTCAATTCTAAATCTTGTTTAATCCAACCACAAGAAGAACACGTCTTAGATGATGGAAACCATCTATCTATTTTAACATATTCTTTGTCGTTCCATTTAGATTTATATTCTAACATAGTGTAAAATGTACCCCAACTAACATCTGATATTGCTTGTGCTAATTTGTGATTCTTCATCATACCCTTTACATTATTTTCCATACTACTTTTTTAAAAATGGGATATTACAATCTATTTTTAACTTATTTTTTTGTGAGGTGTCAATTAAATTGACTAAAACGCCTATTTTGTACTCGTAACCACCTTGCGAGGTATTTCTACATTATCTGACTCGACTTTAATATCCCATTGTTTTTTAAAGATATGATAACTATATCCCAATCTTTCTTGTATTTCTTTCATAAAAACTAACTTAAAGTTACAACCTAATTCTTTAAATAATTTATGTTTCATTCTATGTTTTTCAGTTAATTGTCCTTTAACATCAATCCATAAATCTTGTTCTTTTAAATAAAAGTCTGGGGTATATCTAACACCATCTTTTAGTTTAAATAGTTTAGGTTCGTACTCCCATTCAATATTTTCTTTATCAAGTATCATAGCATACATTACTTCAAACCCAGAACGCATTCTAATGAATTTACCATTTTTATTAATACCCCATTTTCTTTTAGAGCAATTAATTGTTCCATTATTTAAACCGACTTTGCTTCCTGTTTTACTTTGTTGTTCTTTTCCATAACAACCACAAGACATAACTTTACTACTAACTAAATCAGCATAAATATTTTTGGTTATATTTCCACAATCACATTTAGTTATATGAAAATACCTCTTAATTTTATCTTTTCTTTTAATGTCAATTATCGTCAGTCTATTAAATTTTTCACCTATTTTTGATAATGCTTGTTTGGGATATTGTTTTCCTTTATTACCAATACCAGCTTTTTTATGAGAACAACCACAAGAAATTAATTTATTATTTCGCATTTTTCGTAAAACAACATCTTTATTTATGTTAATCTCATTACCACAATCACATACACAATTAAAATAAACATAGTACTTTGGTGGTATAGTTTCATCACAACTAACAACAGTTAGTCTACCAAATCTTCTACCAATCCATTTATTTGTATTTTTAGTCATCTATTATAAATAGTTTTATTTTCTACAAAGATACAAATATTATCGTGATTTTAAAAATAAACCAAAAAATCTAATTACATTTCTACAAACCATTCAAAACATTACCTAAAAGCACACATCATTTTAGTTACAAAGTATCGTAAACCATTATTGGTTAATCAACTCAAACAAGATATGTACACAATATTCAACAATATCATAGATAATTCAGATTTTAGCGTAGAAGTATTTGAGTCAGATATTAATCATATACATTTTCTCATCCGTTATATTCCAAGGTTATCCATATCACAAATAGTTCGTAGGTTAAAACAACAATCTACTAAACATATTTGGCAATTACACCCAACATTACTTCGTAGAGAGTACTGGTACAAAAATATGTTTTGGAGTTCTGGTTACTTCGTTTGTTCAATCGGTGAAGCATCCCCAGATACCATTCGTCAATATATTTTAAGTCAAGGTTAATCGTTACCTTTGTCGCTTACATCTCACCCACGCAAAAGCGATGAGTGAGTTTTACGCTCCGTTTTATAAATGATATGTCGGTAACGCCATAAACGTGGTTGTATTAGTCCCTTGTACCGCTAGCTTTCTATCACCGAACAAACTTTTAATAGGTGTTTCAACCTCAACATCTTGGTCCATCATATTGTGTAGGAATTTAAAAAAATTCTCTTTATATTCTTCACTATGCATTCCACTGATTACCTCGTCTATAGAGATTAATTGCTGGTTTGTAATGGCGCATTTAAAGTCACCCTTTGGAGGTAGGAATACTTTACCCACAGTATTAACTGGCAAATATGATTTAACCAAATGGCTTATGAACCCACGGGTTTTCTTATTAGCTAAAAGGTCATCGAATTTCTTAATTATTTCTTTTGGTTCCATAAATTTATGCTTTTAATATTTCTTTAGTTAATTCAGATGCCATTTTACCATCATACTCACCAGCGTAATTTTCTCTTAAATATTTCATGATAGAACCCATATTTTTATTTATTCCATCGATAATACCAGTTGTTATTACGGTTTCCAATTCATCACTTGTCATTTGCCTTGGGACATATTTATTGAGTATGTCCAACTCTAATGAATTAAGGGAATTTGTTTCTAACGAATTTTTAATCATCGCCTTAAATTTCCCAACGATATATGCATCGTCTGGTGTCTTGGTTTCTTTGGTGACCTCGGACTTTAAAAAGCCTAGATAATTTTTGGTTTCCATATCCCTATTTTTATAAGCGGACATGAAGTCTTTATTAATTTTCTCTAATAATTCCATTTATTTTAATTTTAAGTAATAATGATACCCGATATTGTTTTCCATTGTATAATATACCCACTTAACCTCACCTCTTTGAATCTTATCACCCATTTCAATAAATTTAACAGATTTGGAATTAGTACTTATTTTAATATATTTTGTACTATCAACAATTCTGTGTTTATTTGGTTTAGCCTTTACAACAGTTAAATTATCAACTGGTGACTTAACTGGCATCTCCACAACTTTTTTAGGTGTGCTTCTTTTCCTACTTAAAGAGGCCGTTACCTTTTTTTTAGGTGCAACCTTTGTTGTCTTTTTAGTCGGAGGACTTGGTTTAGGTTTCTGTTTGACCACTTTGGTAGTGACCGTTTTACTCTGGTTAACCTTCTTAGGGGCTTTTTTTAAAGTGGGCTTTATTGCCTCACTCATTTTTTTTGTTTTAGTTACTCTCTTCGCCATAGTTAATATTCTATAGCTAATAGTAGTAATTTATTATGAAAAGTAAAGTTTAGTGGTATACACCATCTAAATAATCACTTCTACATCCCATATATTTATTTTTTAATTAAATTTTCAAGTTCCGAACAAGTCGATGTGTTATTGTATAAATTGATTAAAAGTTCTAATTTTAATTGGTCATCTAACGATTCGACCACAATCTCATCAAATTCTTTTATGGAAACACCATCGAAGGCTCTCCTTAACGCTGACCATTCGTATGGTTCGCAAGTTCTAATGTAATCTAAGGTGTCACTAAACTCATCCCTATCATCTTCATAAAATGGATGGGTTTTTAACTTATTCAATAATAATTCAAAATCTTTTTGAGTTATATTTACCTTGTAATCAACTGTTGTCGATAACGAAGTAAGTACTTCTTTTAATGCAATATTTTCTTTAGACATAATTTTTTATATATTAGCAAATATACTAAAATTTTATTTAATAAGCCAAATAATTTAGCGTATATTTTTATTTTTTAATGGATAAATTTTTGAAACAGGAGACTATACCAATTGTTAAAGCCACAAATAGGATATAGATACTACTAATTCCGTTGGGGTCGTTCAAGACTATTTCAAGATTATATATTCCATGTAATATACTGGATATAATTAACCCACATATAATGAAGAAAGTAAATTTTATCCTTGGATATTTTTCAACGAACCAACCAAAAAGTGATTTGGGCCTTAGGTTTATCATCTTAGCCTTAGCAATAAAATAACCCATATATAACCCAAAGAATAAATGCGCAATTACTGCACTTATTGACCGCCACCCTAGTGTCACAAATGGTAAATCGGACCTACTTGCGTGAAATATATTTTCAACAGAAGCAAAACCTAGTGACACCATACCCATATATACCATAATGGCAATTGGTGCATCATCATCTGTATCGTTAAAATTTAGTTTACGATAATAATAGATTAGTACGAAGGCCAGTAATTTAAAAAATTCCTCGATGAAACCCACTTGAATAAAATATTTAATGTGTAAATGTAGGGTCTTGTCTATAATTGGGTTAACATAGGACTCAGCTAAAACCCCCCACCTAGGATATAAATCAAAGAAGGTCAATAATAGTGCTACCGATAGGGTCCCAAAAAATAAATAATTTAAAGCAATTTTTAAATTAAAAGATTTAAAGGGTAGATTAATAAACAATATTGAACAATAAAATAGTGCTGGTAATATTGAAAGGGAAATTATTAATATTAGTTCCATATTGCTTATTCACTTATTTATTAATCACTAGTCAAATCTATAATTTCGACACCCCAGTCAACGGAATCAAATTCACCCACATTCTTACAAAGCCAACCATAGGCTAAAGGATACTTTGAGGTATCGCTCATCTTACGGTTCTCAATATCAATTTCGGCTGAAACTAATTCATTGTAAATATCTTCTGGTATTTCCAAATCTTTTAAATCAACCTCATAGGTTACCTTAACACTTAGATTATTAATTTTTTTTAACATATTCGATTATTTAAATTTATAACTCTTTTTTTCACCATTTGCTTTACTATAAACTATTTTTTTTGGTATAACGGATATAGCATCATCAAGTGTATGAATATATTTTTTACCCTCACCAGGTTTAACATAAGCTATTGTTACATGGGCGTGGTAGTCTGGGTAATCGCTAGTGAACGGTAATGTTTTAAACTTTTTGTTCATTTTGTTAAGTTCCTTATTTTCCACATCAAACTTAACAACATCAAACCCCTTATCGGCATTATCAAAAATGCTAATTTTATTTAACATTATATCTGGTGCAACCAACTCATCGATTAACTTTTCAACATCCGAATCTGGTACATCATCATGTATACCGTATAAAATGGTTACGTGTGGTTCTGTTTCCCTACCATAACCAGGTTCGTCCTTAGGACCTAAGTATAGGTCTTCTTCACTGACTAGGGCCTGTATTTCTTTTTGTTTTGCTTTACTCAACTCTAAGTAAAGCATAACACAACCATATTTATATTTTTCCTTACCCTCGGTAATTAATTCGGTGTAAATTTTATTTAATTTCATATTTTTATTTTTTATTATTTTTGTTTTTTAACCCAAACAAGGAAATCTTTCATCTTATAGTTGTCCAATAATTTATCTACTGTATTAAATTTTTCACCCAATTCCCTGTGTGTATAAAATTTATGAATAGTTTTATGACACATTCCACAAAGTTCGGCCCTTCGTTTCTTTATTTCTAACCTATCGAACATTCGCTTACACCAATTCTTACTATGAACTTGTTTTGGTATTAAATGATGTGAAGTTAATACTTGTTCTCTTTTACATAATTCACATTTTTCCATTAAAATCCCTCGTATATTAATACATCATTCTCCCAGTCAAAAGATTTTAATATTCTAACAAGTTCAAATACCTCATATTCGTATTTCCAACTAGAGACTATTGTTTTATTTTTTTCATTTAAATCATAAGGTTTACTATACCATTTATCACCACCCCACTCTGTAATCATTGTGTTAGTGTGTTCTAAATGTTTATCGATATCCTCCCCTTTAAGCTTCTCATACCAAGATAATACCTTAAGTCTATAATCTTCTATAAGGGCCAAAATTAATTCCTTTTTAGCTACAGAAAATTCACAATCTGAGTCCGTGAATTTATTGAAAAATTCTGATTTTAAGTCATCGATTGGGAAGTCACAGTATTTACCTAATTCATGAATCTGCTCTAAATCTGGTAACAAAAATCTTGAAAAATAATTATCATCTTCATCACCATATTTTTTTATTAATTCTTTTTGACTTAAATCCTTAACTTCATCATAAGTTGATTTAGGAATTCTGGATAAATAATTTCTATAACCCATTTTAATCTTTTATTAATTTTTTATCTTGCTTTTCTTTTTCTTTCTCCGCATTTTTATTCTTCTCAAGCTCGGCTTGAATAAGGAATTCTGCCCCAAGGGCTTCTTTATATTTAGTTAATGTTGAGATTAAGGTATCCAACTTATACATTGAATTTTCCCTATCATATTCACCATCACTGGTTATAGATAATTTAACAACTTCGGAACAATCCGTAATTATTAAGTTATAATCGACCATTCTTTCAGTTTCCGTTTCTTCATACCAATCACTCCTGATAATATCAGTAAGTATGGAGGCAATTGTCTCTTGCCCTGGTAAATTTAAAAACTCTTTTTTTGAGTATATAACGTCTTTTCTTTTCATATCATTTATTAGTTATAAAGTTATCATCCAAGTATTTGATACATAACTTTGTTAGTTCTTCACCATCAAAATAATCATTATCTGAACCTAATTGAATTAACGCACCCAAGCCATTACATAATGTAGTAATGTCCAACATTACCATTTCCTTAGCGGTACCATTTCCATCCACACCTAAAACTTTATTTTATGGTTTGGATATTTTAATAGATGGCTCTCTATCACTATCTAAATCTATTAATATAATATTTTTCATAATCAAATATAGTATTTTATTATTATTAAATCAAGTTATCAGTAGTGAATTTTAGGTCACTAATGATATTATCAACTATTTCAACTGAAATTAATTGTTCGAAAAAACCACACCAAAAATTACGATGTTGCATTAAATTACCATTATCGGCTTTAAGTTTCATACAGGTATCCTTGTACTCATCAACAAACCACCATTTATTTGAATATTTTATCAATTTTAACTCAAGTTCCGAATTGGTTAAAAATATGAACCCAAATCTATATTTAAAAACCAATGTTCTTTGATTGCTAATAAATTTTCTTTTGCTATTTCTAAATTATCCCAAGATAATGTAATTACATCGCTAGTATCCTCCGATGTAAACGAATTACCAGTGGTATATTCTATTTTTATTGTATATCTACCCATTATTTATGTTTTAAAATTATAATTCAATGATTGCATATCAACATGTTGTTTAATATTTTTATCCACATGTTCGGCTGACCATATAATATCCGTATCTCTCCAACTTTTTTGTAAATCAGATTTACTGTATTTATGTGCCTTTGTTATATCGGTCGTATAACCGTTACCACCCTTGGCCCACCACAATATTGAATTACCAACGTAGCTTCGCCTGTCTTGTACATAATATGTATCATCCTCTGGCAAGTTTTTAATGGCAACACGTCTCTCTATATTAACTATTTGACTTCTTTTGACCACTTCCCCATTGGTGTATCTGATAACATCGGATTCTTTACGTCTACGGACCTTAACCGTTAAGTAATCAATATTCTCACCATTACTTAATAAGGTGCAACTATCGTAATCAACAATAGCCCTACTCTTAGCATGACCCCTTGTACCATAATAAATGCAATCATCTTCGTCAACAAAGTAAGGTTCATCTAGATTAGACTTATTTATGCTCCATGCTTTTTCTAATATTTCCATAAAACTTATTTAGATTACAAATATACGACTTTTAAATTATATATGCAATAAAAAAAGTCATAACTTTCGTCATGACTTTGGAGCGGAAAATGAGATTCGAACTCACAACCTTTGAATCGGCAATCCAATACTCTACCGTTGAGCTACTTCCGCATTATTTATTCTAATAGCTTTTACCCCCTTTATATCTTTCTCTCCTACTGTACCTACCATTACCACTATTTAACGCTTTATAAGTAGGGGTCAATGAATGACAATTAGGGCAAAGTAATTTTAAATTATCTAATGAATTATTACTTGAGTTACCATCAATATGTTCTAATTCAATTGGCACCTTACCACTATGGGGGTTAACTTCACGCCAACCACAACCCATACATTTTTTACCATTCTTATAAATTAAATATTTTCTATATTGCCCGACAAATAATGTAGTATCACCTTCTTCAATTTTTTCAAATATTATTTTTCTATTATAATTTTGCTGACAAGTATTATCGCAAAATTTATTTAATACTAAATTGCCACAACCCAAACATTCATTAAGTGATTTTAACCTTAACTTATTATTATAAGTCGCACTACAAGAACGTGAACAAAATTTTTCACCTTTATTTTTTATTTCATTTCCACATTTAATGCAAATTTTAGATTCTTTAAATTTGTATTTGGATAATGTTTCACCCATCTTACCTAATTTATTTCTAATTGCATTATTACCCCTTCCCGTTATTTCACTTATTTCATCGTAAGTTTTACCCTCTTTAAGTAATTTAATACTAAATTTAATTTCCTTTTTACACCATTTCATATTTTATATATAATAAAATGAGCGGAAAAGTCAAGTCGAAATTATAATTAATTTCATTTTGAGCACAAAATCAGATTCGAACTGATGACTAAGCTTTACAAGAGCCTTATTTTTCCAACTAAACTATGTGTGCATTTATAGTCTTTCCTATCGTCAACCTTTGAAAGAGTAGTTATCTCCTAGTGCGAAAGAAGAGATTCGAACTCTCACTGTGGACTTGGAAGGCCCCTGTGCTAACCGTTAACACCACTCTCGCAATTTATGTGTCTCTCCACATCGTCACCCATTCCTTGAATTTCAACCACGCACAGTTATAGGTATCCTTGCGCTAATATTAATTAATTTATATATTTACCATAATTTTTACCAGCGTATGTATCAGTTTGAGAATGACAATTAGGACATAAAAAACGTAAATTATTTAACCGATTATCGTTTCTAATACCATTTATGTGGTCTAACTGTAATTTTATTACTCTATCCATCCACTCACCTTCGTTACCACACCCACAACATTTATATTCTACTATATTTTCACTTATAATTCTTTTCTTTAAACTAGTGTTATTAGTGTATTTTGAATCTTTAACTAAAATTTCAACCATTGGTGTTTTATTTTTAACATTCCTCAAATGTTTACTATTCAACCTTAGCATATGGTCAACATTCAACCCCTCATTATCAATACGCTCTTTAATGCTTTTATGTATTGCACCACTTTTATTTTTATACCCTAATTTACGTAAAATATCCGTAATAGAATCACTATTTTTCACTAACTTTTTAAACTCACTCAATTCAATAGAATTAATTCTATTTTTTTTTAACATTTTTAATATTTAATTATAAATATGATAATAAAAGTAAAAGACCTAATATCTTATACTTTACAGTCCCGCTGCCGTATCCGAACGACTTTCACCCCCAATTTAGTACCCCCAGAGAATTTTGAAATCTCGACTCCCCCGTTAAAAGCGGGGTGCTCTGCCTCTGAGCTATGAGGGCGTTTTGAATGTGTCCACTTTCCACCTATCGGGTCTTTCACCTGTCAAAACGGGTGGTGCGTTACACATTCAATTTTTATTTGAGCACAATGTGGGAATCAAACCCCGTCCTCTGCTTGGAAGGCAAATGCTTTATCATTAAGCTACATCATGCATTAAATGATTTCAATAAATAGATGTATCATGAATTTACTATTTATTTCAAACGCAACTATCCCAAGTCTCACCGAGGCGTTACAGACGTGCTTGTACATTGCACGAATAATCATTTGAACCACCACACGGAAACGAGCCGAGATTTTATCCCTACCAAGGACACGTAATACCATTATACCATGGCGGCAATTTGTTGGGTAATGAGGATTTGAACCTCTCAGTCAATAAACAACACCCTTACGTATGGTGCTATCGATTCACACATCGATAAGTTACCCGTGATAGTTTTTATTAAGTTCAGTTCTATCAACTGACACAGTAACCCCAGTGGGGTTCGAACCCACAACCTTCCCGTTAAAAGCGGGAAGCTACTTCCACATGAGCTTTGAGGTCATTAGTATTGTGGGGCACATAGGATTCGAACCTACTCAGCATACGCATTTGTTTTACAGACAAACCCAACTCTCCAACGTTGGCGGTACCCCATTTAATTTGTCGATAGACCAAGAATCGAACTCAGTCCTTAACCCCCAATGGGTCACATGCTTTCATTACACCATCTACCGTTAGTTGGGGTGGAGGGATTTGAACCCCCAATCTGAAATGGCTCAAAACCACCCGTAATACCATTATACCACACCCCAATATACTTGTTACTCCACCAAGGTTCGAACTTGGGATACGAGAATCAAAATCTCGTGTGTTACCACTACACCATGGAGCAAAAACTTGTAAGGAGAATGGGATTCGAACCCACGACCTCGCCCGTCCAAGGGGCGTAAACAACCTGACCGTTATCTCTCCTTATATAAACTTTTATTAATAATAAAACTAATAGTACCTTTAGATGATATATTATGTTTATCCATTATTTCACTATATGTCATCCCATTAGCCCTATCTTCTAATATAACAGAGTGATTGTGTTTTGGGTTACTAGCATTATTTACTCTATAACTCTTACTTCTGTCCATTTGATTCTGAGATTGAGAACCAATTTTTATGTTACCCACACTGTTATCTATTGAATTCCCATTAAAATGTCTTACCACAATCCCCCCTTCAAATATCTTATCTCCAAATTTCTGATAAGCTTGTAGTCTATGGGTCATTACAACTGACCTTAAACCTTTATATCTTATCGTAAAAAAATGATACCCACTAGTACTTATAGTATTCCTTGATAATTCATGTCCACGCAATCCAATAACATTACCCTTACTTGTGACCCTGTAACCTTTTTTATGTGCTTCTTTTAAAATCAATGACATTCCATTCATATTATTCCTTATTTTTATTAACTTTCGGGCATAAAAAAAGCCCAGTTAAAATCGGTTGATTAAACTGGGCTTGTTGTTTTGGTATTAGTATATGTCTCTTAGATTCCTAAATTAATTTCAGATGACGTTATACACAACATTCCCAGTCTACTCGGCTTTTGGCCTTGCGGATACTGCTTCCCTTGATATGTCGTTGTATAATTTTTCATCTTATTTTTCTTTGTGGGTTTTAACCCTTTGTTATTAAATATACACAAATATACTAAAAAGTAAATTAATGTGCAACTATTTTTAATCTTTTTTTTTTAATTAACTGATTATCAGTTAATTATTTTTAATTTATATTGCAGAATGGTTTTTTTCTATATCCGAGAATTTAAATGCTGAAATCATTCTTTAGTCAGGCCAGGAGAATCGACACTCCATCTTCATCCCCAATGGATGATATCTTCAATTAGACCATGGCCCGTTGTAGTTGAACTAGTGGGATTCGATACCACATTACCTAATTAAGGTGACTTCAATTAGTCGATAGTTCAAGATGAATGCTTGAGTGGTGGGCATATATGTTAACATTTAATAGGGTTTCCCCTCTTACACACACCTTTCATTTCTGTCAGGTAGTCAACATTAAGGTAGCATTAGAGTTGCTATTACTCACTACACACGTTAATATAAACTTTCTTCAACACCCAGTCTCCTTGCGAGAGTTCAGAGGGGCAAACCTCTTACTAATGACATTTACTAGAAGTTTCAGTCTTGGCCTTGTGAGCTTACTAACTGCCTATATATTTCAATAGGATAACTTAATTTTCAACGTATGTTCAACAGAACTTTTACTTTTGTTATCATTTAAAGATATTTTTTTGTTATTCTCTTAAATCCAGGATGTGTCTGTTGATTGACAATCGTACTACCTTTTGAGTAGGTTAGATTACAACACCCCGATGCGCCCTTTTACAGCCACGTCAATAAATTCACTTCAAACTTTATTGTAAGCCCCAACCGAAGTCAGGTAACTTACTGGTTATCCCGTAAACTTTCATGATGAACTCAGCCTCTAAGTTTTTTAAACCCCTTGACCAAACCCTAACTACCTATTTATTTGTATTTCTACATCAACACCCATTGAGAAAAATGAGTGTAACACCTCCGAGCAGTGCTCTCTTGGTGCCATCGGCAGCTTGCTTACACGGATTACATAAATGTAACGCAATAGCTGTTTCCGAAACTACTGCTTTATCCCATCACTGGATTATCCTTAATTACCCGAAGGTAAATGGAGCATAAGCACCCCAATTTTTTAATATTTTAAAGAACGTTTGTTTTTTATTACTCTGCAAATATACTACTTTAATTTGATACTTGCAAGATTTTTTTAAAAAACTTTTTGTAGAGTCAGAAGATTTGATACTTCATTTCCAAGCTTCACGCCAGGTGTCCTAACTTAGACGATAACTCCGTTTTTAATACTCGACAAATATAATACTTTATTTTTAAATAGTCAAGCTTTTTTGAAAATATTTTTAATAAAAATAAAAATCCTTTCTTTTAATGATGCTTTATATAATTTATACTCTTCATCTTGGATACTATAATTAGTGTCGTACTTTTTAATATACAGTAAACTTTTTCGTTTTCTGAATACACTTAGGTATTCGTAATTTTCACTAACTTCAAAAGTTTCTACCCATTCATTGATTAGATTTATTTGAAGGTCTATATCTAGGTTGAGCTTATTAACTTCAAACTCAAACTTTAAAAGTAAAGCCTTTATTTGGTCGTTAACTAAATCATCCTTTGAATATCTTATGTATTTGTATTTATTTAAATTCATAATACAAATATAATAATTTTTAATTCAATAAACAAGTTATAAATAACTTTTATTTGATTTTATTTCTGGCACCTAACTTAAAGACATACTCGAATAACTTATCAAAACGATTGTATAAGAAATTCATTATATCATTTAATAAGTCGGATAATACCCAGTTAATAAATGATAATGGAAAGAGAACCCACCATTTAATTATTTTATCTTTTATACCATATTTTTTATTATCAAAATCTTTTTTACTGGTTATTTTATTACCATGAAAATATGTTCTAATCAGGGCATAAATAAATCCAATAATTAAATAGTATAAAAGATACCAAGGACTAAATGATTCCCTTATATCAAAATTAGAACCACCTTGTATAAGTACTAAATACCCCAAAATTATAAATATTAACCAGAACCAACTATTATGTTTTTCACTAATTAGTAATACTATGGCCGAACCCACTGTGAGAAACCAAAAATTTAAAATACTCCCAAATAATGTAAACCCCACTAATATTTCTAAAAAATTTTCCATATTTATTTAAGTTAATTTTAAAATGATTGACATACAGAGGCCACACGGGGTCCAAACATTAGGCTTTTTATTAATCCACCTCACATCATTGCTGACGGGTCTCATTTCCGTATCTTTTCCTAACTTACAACCTTTTACGCATGTATGTCAAATCATTAAGCTAATTGGTATTTTTCGGTAGCAGAAATTATCTTTAAATAATCTCCCCCTTACTCATATTTAGCAAAAGAGTCACTTCTTATTGGTTGGATTGTTAGGACTCGAACCTACGACCTTGGTTACTCCAACCGTAATCGGATGTTTTACCACGCTCTCCCACTGAGCTACAACCCAATATTAAACTAATACTTGTTATCTAGGTTGGGTTCGAACCAACAACCGAGCAGACAATGCCACCCACTCTACCAATTGAGCTACTAGATAATTTTGTGGTGGAGACTCGATTCGAACGAGTGACACCAAGGCGTTCGGTCCCTGTGCTCTACCAACTGAGCTACCCCACCATTAAATTAGCACGGAACAATCAGATTCGAACTGACATATTAGCCATAGCTAAAAGCTTCGATTCATTTATAGCTATACCAATGAATCATATTCCGTATTTTGATAATCAGAATGGACTATTACGTGCTCTATCCAGTTGAGCTATAAGGTAGTCAAACTACCCTAGTAGGATTCGAACCTACAACCACGAGCTTACAAGGCTTAGTTTTTATTGCTGGAGCCATTCTTTAATATCATCAATATGTCAATAATTAATTACAGATTCAACGTGAATTAGATTTAGACAAAATCAACACCACATGATACGGTCTCCGTACATTACATTTTTTAGGGCCGAGCGTCTAACCTCGTTTAACCAACCCACATATGTAACACTGGGAACTTCATACTTTCGTAACGCCTAGGGGCCTTACCTACCACCGAACTAAATCGGTTAATACAAATATCGCTCGAACGCTTTCACGTTTGTTACTACCTTAGGACCATTTTTCAGTTTATTGCTGAAATGAATCTTTAAATTAATTTTGTAAAACTATCGGTAGTGTTTTCTCTTAGTCCAAATCGGATATCGATAATTTTACATTGCAAATATACTACTTATTTTTCAATACTGCAAGCTTTTTTAAAAAAATATTAATATTAGTTGTAAATTTTATCCTTGCCTCTCCTTATTAGGACACCCCACATAATAGTGAGTTTAGCTAATATATCATCAATTCCGTGGGGAAGGCTTTTACAATTAAGTTTAACCCTATTATACCAACACTAATATAAATATTTTTGAGCCAGCGGTAGGTACTCGAACCCTTAAAACCTATGCTTGTGTTTATAACCACTAAGCTACCTAACTTCGGTGTAGACTTACAATTCCATTATTCTTTTTAATAACTAGAATATTTCAAATGACACTCATGAATATCAAGGGATATCTAGATTAAAAACCATCTACTTTTGACCGCTGGCATATTAATTTAATTCTTATTCAAAATTACATTACTAAATGTTGAATCAATCTGCATTTGCTTGATTAATTCATCGGCTGTCATTTCTTTAGCTCTATCCAATATTTTTTGTTTACTATCGGCAACACCCAGGTCTACTTTGGCATCTTTGGCCATTTGTCTCAACTCAATAGATACAAAATTTACCATATCCTTTGGTAGGGTCTTAGCTATAGAATCATTTGTCATAAAATTAAGTGTCTGTCCACCAGCTATAATAAGTAATGCATCTTTTTTGTTTGGGGTAAAAATCCATAAAGTTAAAAATAATAACATGAATGGGGTTGAATACCAAGTCCACTTATTACATCTATTTAAAAAATCTTTATGTCTTGACCCACCAGCAGTATAAAGTGATGGTGTATATTCACCTGGTATATAACTAAAAATTCTAACTAACGTTAGTTAGAATTATAAATACCAAAATAAATATGATGGCAAACCAACCAAAGAATGTTTTTGCATTATCTGCAACCGTTAACCAATAAAAAACTTTTGTCCAATCCATAGTATTATTTTTAATTATTCTACACAACAAAGATAGTGCTTTTATATTTAGTAATCAAATATTTTTAAACTTTTTTAAAACTATTTTATGGTGTAAGTATGTCTTAATCTCTAGGTAATTACTCCCGTCTTTAAACCTCTAACTTCTTGAACGAACATACAACATTAAGTTGCACCAAAAAAATAGTTAATGTAATTATTATGGGTATTTGCATTTCTACTTTGGCAAGCTAATCCTGTTTCCAGTGCTACTTATACCCTGAGTCTTTAACCTTCATCCCACATCGTCCACACGTCTATTTCGGAAACTGGTTTCTGCGTTTCCACGATTAACAATTACAATGTTTTATTTACCATCAAAATTTACCAGAGTGACATAACAGTCACGCATTTCATTTTTAATGATTCCCTTTATTACCTCCCAGTCACCACCAGCTAAATCGGACCCAATTTTAGGTAAACCAACACGACTACCCTTAAAGGTGTGATTAATTTTTCGCAGACATAAGGTCAACGCTTCATAATCGATTGGTTTATCTATACCGCTCATATGATTTCTACCGTAATGGAATTGAGAGTATGCATTAACCACATATAAACTAACTTCACTATCACGATATTCGTTATAAGGTTGTAAAAATCCATCTTCATCAAAAAGGTAAGCTTCATAATCTATCGTACCCAATTTATTAATGTCACCCTTAAATCCGTGACCCTCCATTTTAAACTTATCACAACCATACGCCTTTGCCATTTGTGGGGCCAAACCAGCCCCCATGGTACAAAAACAATTCACCCCGTGGCATATTACATCAAATACACCTTCGTTTGCCAACGTTATTAAATTTCCAGTAACTTCTACGTATTTCATATTTTTTTTTATAATAGTGATTCTAATAGGGGTCGAAAGTTATTTTTCGAAATATTTTTATATTTATTAATAAATATTAATTATGAGACCAATGTATACTGAAAATGAATTTAACTTAGCTAAACCAATTGATGAACTTCCATGTGAATGTTACAATTGTAATAACATTTTTTATATTACAAAACACAAAATTCAAAGGTCGTTAAACAAAAATCATGTTAGCACTAGTCACTTTTGTTCTAATAAGTGTAAATTTATAGCACAAAAAACAAAACAAAAAATAAACTGCACAAATTGTAATTTAGAATTTGAAAAATTTCCTAGTCAAATAAAAAAATCAAGCAATCATTATTGTAATAAATCTTGTGCCGCCACCTATAACAATAAAAATAAAAAACACGGTACAAAACGCTCTAAACTTGAAATCTGGTTAGAAGAACAGTTAACAATTCTTTACCCTAATTTAGTTATTCATTTTAATAGAAAAGATACAATCGGTTCTGAATTAGATATTTATTTCCCAACACTTAATTTAGCTATTGAACTTAATGGGATATTCCATTATGAGCCAATATTTGGTATAGATAAATTAAGTAAAATACAAAAAAATGATAAATCTAAATCAAAAACTTGTATCGATGCAAAGATTGATTTATGTATAATCGATACATCAGCACAAAAATACTTTAAACCAAAGACATCACAAAAATATTTTGATATCATAATTAAAATTGTCAATGAACGTGTTAATATTTTAGTCACCTAAATTAGGTGTGCGATAACCACTACGTGCAAGTAGATTAACTTTGGTTATCTGATTCTAATGGGGGTCGAACCCATAACCGTCATTTTTAGAGAATGCAGCTCTGCCAGTTGAGCTATAGAACCGAATCGTCTTATCTTTATTAACAGGGCAAATATACAACTTATTATTTAAATATGCAAGAGTTAATTAAAAATAATCAAAAATTAATTTTAAATCTACCGAGTTAAATCACATTCCTGTGCATCTTTACAATCCCGACATACTGAGCGTTCATCCATATGGGTGCCACGGTCACAATCACCACATAGTAAATTTTCACAACTAGAGCAACTATACTCGTGTCTATTTCCACAAGTACATTCACGCCTTTCCTCGTGCACATTTATCATTATCGCTAACGCTTCATGTATTCTAACATCGCTTTCGTCCTTAAGGCTACTAGTTAGATACCTTATCGATTTAAGTAATTTCGTCATGACTAGCGATAATCTTCGTGATTACATATCCCACACCTAAAATAATCTTTGTTGTGACCATTTCCATACCACTCCATAGCATCCTCACCGCCTTCACGTTTATGTTGACAAAGATTCTGTAACGCTTTAATGGCAGTTTCAACTAATTTAAGTTGTTTTTTTAATTCTGATTTTTGATTTAATAAATTCGTAATAGTATTTTTCATAATTGTTCTTATTTTATTATTTAAAATTCTTGCTAGTTATATGAATTGCACCACATTCTGGGAGGTATTCCCCTATTAGCTCTATTTCAATTTCATCATCATCAAAGAATAAATCAAAACCCTTTAAAAAAGAATGTTTATCGCTACCCTCGGTAAATATAACATTATTTCTGGGTATATTTAATTCATCAACAATTTTAAATAATAGTTTATTATTCCAGGATAATGTTACACTTGGGTTGGCCTGTCTGGTCGTTACTACCCACACTTCATGCCCATCAGCTATGAATTTCTTCGCAACTTTCTGAATTCTACGTGTGGCCAGTGTGCTATCAAAATCGAAACCTACTTTCATAATATGATTATTTAATTGATTTATCGCAAATATAGGTAAAAAAAATAAGACTAACAAGTAAATGTCAGTCTTATTTTAATTAGGCAACGTGCCTACTCTTTGTTTTCCAAACAACCAGTAGGGTTGTTGCGTGTATACTACGTCTTCTTCGGTTAGCATACTGCGTTCTTAAATTTCCTTGTAACATCTGTTCATCATTTTTATTTATTAATCATTATTTATTTACTCATTATTTATATTTCACTCAATCTATTGGTCATTACGTCCCAATTATTCTCACCATTACTAGTTACCGTAGTAAAAAGTTTTTGGGGTGTCTGTCTGACTACCGTTACTTCACTACCATTGGCGTGGTCCTTATCCAACTTAACAACTTGCCCAACATTAAATGATTTACGAAGGTTACTCATGTTATTTTATATATTTAGGTAAAACTTTATCCGTTAACCAAACACCATTTTTTGATTTATAGAACTTGACCCCATCAGCATTCATGCTAGCCGAATCTATTGTTAGTATAATAGCCTTACCTCTTCTATTCGCAACTTTTGTCGCTGTTTCTATTTCATCACTTAAATGAACGTGTTGCCTATTCATTTTATTGAGGCCAACTTTTCTAATATCTATCGTAAACCTTTCAACTGTTCCATGATATAATTCAATTGGTGGCCTTTCAGCTATTAACTTTAAATCTACCTTTAATGAATGACCCTGATTGGCCCTGATTTTGGTTATATCATCATTAAAGGCAAATCTTTGTTTATCATTACCATCAACAATACTGATTAACTCCGTTAAATTAATATCGTTACCGTTCTCATTTAATTTGGTTAATAATATATCAACCTCGGTCCAACCATTTTTATCTAACTTAATACCAATAGTTTCTGGTTTATGCCTTAACACTAAACTTAATAATCTACTTATATTGTACCCCATTATTGAAATCTAATAGTAACACCCTTTAAAACACCACTACATATACAACCCTCGACCATGTTACCTTCTTTGTCCTTAGCTGTGAAACCAGTTGAGAAAGTATCTTCCTCACCACAACAGAATAAATCATAACCAGTGCTTTGTATTTCGGTAAATCCCTGATTTTCCAATATTGCCTGACCTTTATCAAAATCATTACTACTGGTACAGCTCATTAATAAAATGGTAAGTAACGTAAACATTAATTTTTTCATATCTTTGTATTTTTATAATTAAATACAAAGATAATATAAATATTTCAATAAAGCAAGTATTTTTGAGATATAGTAGGAATCGAATCCTAATAAACCCATCTCAGTACAAATTTTGTGGAGACGACAGGGTTCGAACCTGTGGCGCACCCTTCCTTCTAGGCCGCTCTACCTTAAGGTTAATTAATACCAATTTTATAGTTTTATGTACAATCATTCTATAAAATTCTCTATGCGACCCTCTGAGCTACATCTCCGTTTTTAATCTTAATCTAGTAACCCCAACGGGATTTGAACCCGTGACTTCACCTTGAAAGGGTGATGACTTAACCGCTTGTCGATAGGGCTATAATTAGTAGGTGG
>Ga0306898_1000175_pt1 | contig 27432 bp, 33 predicted proteins | sample AntRauMFilla1564_FD_190424 | JGI IMG/M metagenome (GOLD analysis project Ga0306898, IMG submission 190424) | Saline lake microbial communities from Rauer Islands, Antarctica - Metagenome Filla 1 #564 (v2) (version 2) | ecosystem: Environmental > Aquatic > Non-marine Saline and Alkaline > Saline ...
ATCATTCCAAATTCTCCGTTAGCTAGTCTTCCAAGTACATATCCAACAGTAGTATTCGATGTATCTACGTCAACGAGCTCTCCGAGTCTTGTAGTTGGTCCACCGCTATTTAATTGACGGTACATAGGTCTTGATTCTACAACCTTTTGCACTTCTTGCTGTACATATTCTTTAATAGGATTGATATCTACATCCGGAATACGCTTAATTACCTCAATGATGATTGAGTTATAATCAACAACTGCGTCCTTACCATCCACTGGCTTAGGAATTTCTATTTTAGACACTTCTGACGTGATAAAGGCTTTAACTTTCTTGTAGTCTACCTCATCAGCGTCTTTTCCTTTATCACCATCCTTTGGTACACGAATACGAGCAAAAATATCATCAGATATTTCTTTGATTTCTTTTTTAGTGAAGTAATCAACACCTTTTTTTGCTGTATACCCATCCTTTCCTGGCTCTCCCTGAACTCCTGGTCTTCCCTTAACAGTAATAACCTCAGCATCACCAAATGCTTTCTTCATGTCCTGTAGTTCCTTTGATATTTTACCAAAGCCCTGTTGTTGCATCTGGAATATTTGCTTGTCTTTATCCATATATAAGTATTATACCATTAGAACTTACTGTAATCTATGCTGGCTGCACCAAGCAGTTCACCCATTATTATCATTAATGCTTGTGCAAAATCTTCATCTCTTAATGCTTCGTAAGCGTTCTCTCCTGAAATAGGTGTTAAAACACCAGATACACTACCTACAGCTGTAGGCTTTTCTCCAGAAAAATCACGACCTCTTAACCACTGCAGTATCTGACTTGGAGCAGGGGCTGTTTTATTTCTAAAGAAATCATAAGCAACATCTTCAACTGTACGTGCACCAAATTCACCGGTGTTCAAATCTCGCGTTTTTCCTGTAACAGCACTCTTGTGAGCATCAATATCGTCAAATCCTAACAACTTTTCAGCATCTAGCCCAAGAACTATTCGCGCAGCAAGAGTCAAATATGAGCCAAGACCTGCACTAAGGTCTATCCAACGGTCTTCTGTACCAGGAATCCTTGCTTTGAGAAACTTAGAACTACGAATATCGATTTCAACATCAGTAAATAAAGATGCAGTACCCACAACGGCTCCAATAGAGCCGAGTGCAGCAATAGAAGACTTCATAGCTTCTTTTCTAGCTTCTTCTGTAAGTTCTCTGTTAAAAGGCATGGTAAATGTATCTAATGCAGAAGAAACATATCGTGCAGAGAAAAATATTTTATTAAGAAGCCCTGATTGATTTTCAAGACTACCTAAACCACCTCGTCCAGAAATTGAGTTTACAACATATGCAAAGCTTTCCGCTGAAGCGTCTGCTGCAACCTTTCCATTGTTTTTTACACTTCTTTTATACATATCTTCAAACAGTCCCATACGAGCTTGCTGTGAAAATATTGTAAATGATATATCCGAAGATTTAAATAGATTTCCTAGAATCGGTATTTTTTCAGATAGCGCTGTTGGGAAGAACTCCTCAATTACGCCAAGTGCTAATCCAGAATCGATTGCTTTTTCGTACAAGTCACTCGATACAATTCCAGCTTTAAACTCGTCCATAACCATTTGCTGTTTTTCTTTGCTAGTTATTTTTCCCACTGGCTTTAGTGCTTCTTTCATTGTCTTTGCCCAAACAGTAGGACTCTTTGTAAGTACTTTCCAACCTTGTCGAAAGGCAAATGCAATATCCCACGATGCATTAACAGACTTATACACAGCAGTTGTTGCAATATCTATGGTACTTCTTGCAATTTCTGTACCCTTATCAATAACTCCTTTTTGGTCTTTAATTCTTTGTATGTCTTTTTTTGCATTAAAACCTATTGTACTTAGAAATCCAAGCTCTGAAGCTGGGTCTGCTAGATCTTCAATAATATTACTCTTTTGAACAATCTTTCGTCCATAAGCAAGCCTTTCTGGTGATCTTTCTGGTGTAGAAAAAGCTTTTTCTTTTAAAGCCTTTGCTTCCTTACCGAGCTTTGCTATTTGTGCAACCTTATCAAGGTCAAGATCAAGGTCGTACTTCTTATCATATATTTCTTTAGCAATAGACAGCAAATCTTCATCATCAATAAGGTTATCTTTTCGCGCTTTATTTTGTAAGTAGTTTTCTCGTATCTGTTTTTTCTTTGCAAGTCCAATTTCACTAAACTTACCTAGAAAGTTATCTAGGGATTTTTCCCGTCTTTTAAGCAACAAGCTTTTTTCAAACGCTGCACTAGCTTCTGATGCGTTTTCACCGAAAACACGCTGTAGACGTTGTGTTCGTTCCGCAGATGTTTTTGATGATAATACAATATCCTCAACTTCTCCTAAAGATTCTTTTGGTATACAAATAAACATAATTATTTACAGATTAATTTAGATAAAGCGTTTTTAATAGAGACTCTATCAAGCTGAGTATTGTCTAATGAGTCCTTAATATCATTATACAGCTTATTTATCTCTCGGTCTTTTTTTGCACTAACTCGCTTTGGTAAAGCCTGTTCTTTCTTAATTCTTAAGTCAGCAATAATATCAACGATGTTATCTTGCGCTGCAATATTTAAAGCCTGGAAGTTTTGCCCGGATTGTCTCCCTGCATTAGCTGCTGACATTTCTATCGCAAGAGAAATATCCCCTTCTTCGGCGAGTCGTGTAGCTTCATTCTTTAAGTAAGCAAGATGGGCTTCTGCTGGAATATTATCTTTAGACACCCTTCTTTTAAAAGCAATGTCTTTGATTTCTTCTATATCTTTTTTTGCAACAACCTCGACTTGCTCTTTGTTTATTTGTGCTTCGAAAGTATTACCTCTTCCATCAACTCTTTTTTGCTCAACTGACCCTTTTTCAAATTGAGGTTCTATATCTTCTCTAGGAGTGTTTGGCACAGAGTCACTAGCAATCTTTTGCACAGCAGGCGAATCCTTTCCTTCCTTTATAATAGTAGAAATCACATCCTGCTTAATAGGCTCGTAGCGAAGGTCATTTTGTACTCTTGCTGGAGTAGGGTCGCCCTGTTGTATCACAGGAAGTCCTGAAGTGTCTTTAGCTTTATTACCAAAATCAATTACTGGCAACTCTCCTTCTGGTGTAGCTGGTTCGTAGCCCTGCTTTTCTGCGTAATCTTTTAGCTTTGAGTTTGGAGTGTTTACCTTTACTTCAGCGCGATTTGGTGTGTTTGACTGTACTCTGATTTTAACAGGCGCTGGTGCTTGGCGACCAGTAAACTTTTCAATGGCACTAAGTAACTTAGGCGCTACCGAAATTGTCCCTGCTAATGCACCAGAAAAAACTGAACCGGCTACACCACTTGTTGCAAGACTTTTTACAAATTCTAATGGATCTATGTCTTCATTTACCGTAAGGTAATCAGCACCACCATAAGCAGTACCGTATACAAAACCTTCAGCAAGAGCTTCGGCAAACTTTCTCGACATTCCTTTCTTAACAACGTTTGAAGTTAGTCCCGGCGATGCTACTTCTAGCCCAGCCAGTGCAAATTCTGACAATGCTTGGGTATTAGTCTTTCTAAACGAAGGAAACTTTTCTAGCTCACTTACAGGCAAATCACCGCGCGCAACCATATCTGCAACACCGTCTTTCTTTCTCACCTCGCGTAGTTCTTGTTGCGTGTTAGCAAAGTTCTGTATTCCAGGAGTAAGTCTTGATGCTACTGTTTGTAGAGGACTTAGTACGCCACGAAATACACCTCTAGCTACAGCAGTACCTGGTGCTGAAACGGCACGAACAAATCTACTATTGCTTTTAGAGTATTGAGGCGTAGCATTTTTCATTATTCTCTCAGTTTCTATCTGTTGCTCGTTTGGTGTAGCAATAGCCTTAAAAACATCTTTACCGCCAGAAATAAGGGCACTTATACCTTTTAAAAATCCACTTTCTTTTGGAGCCTTACTTGCTTTGAATTGTTCGTATATACTTCCAGAAGACTTTTTTTCTTTTTTATAGTCGTCGTATATTCCCATATTATGATTTATCTAGTACGTAAGACTGAAACTCTCTGTCTTCTCTAAACTTTTGTATATCTTTTGGTGTAGCACCATTATTGTAAAGATAATTAAGTCCTTTAGCCTGGTCTGCTGCTGTAATATTACCAAACTTGTCTTCCTTATTAGCATCGTTTCCACTAAGCATATCCTTAGAAATACCTGCTTTATTAAGCTCATTCTGTATCTTTGTTCGGTTCTTGCCGGAATAGTCAGAGATATTTTTTTCACCCTTTAGTACATTTTCTGTCATTGAAGAAACAGAACCTTTATTAATGATGTCTTGAATAAACATTGGTACAAAGTCTTCCACAGTCTTTGTTCCTCCAAGAGAAGTTCCTCCAAATGTAAGGTTTTGATTGCCACCAAGTTTTTCAACAGGTATTCTTTCACCATTTGGACCAAGTGAAAATCGATTTGAAAAAGGGATTGTTTGACGTTCTTTTGGTTGCTGTACGTTTGTGATATACGCATCAAGTGCAGTAACATCATATTCAGATGCGATGCTTGCAAAATCTTTAGCGTTCTTCTCAGCAAGTCGTGTAGCTTCTTTCTCGTACTTTTCAGTCTGTGATCGGAAGTCTTTAGCATATTTACCAAGAATATTGAATGTTTCCTTATCAGCTGCGTTTTGCATCTTGAATACTTCTTTCCACACATCTTCTTCACTCTTAGAAAGGTCTCCTCGTAATTCGTTAATGTCAGTGTCACGAGTAATTGAAATTCTATCAACTTCCTCATTAAGTGAAAGTTCAAGGTCTTGGTTACGCACAGAATAAGCAGACTGTAGTTCCTGTGCTTGTTGTTGATACTTCTGTTCAAGTGTAGCTATTGCTTGTGGTGCTGCGCCAGTAGTCTTAAGAGCACCTAGTTTTGCTAGTTGTCCAGTCATGTAGTTTTTAGCAGCAAGTCGATTTTCTTCAATTTTGCTTGATGCAACTTGTAAGTCGGCTGCGTTTCTTTGTATCGCAAGGTCAACTTGTGCTCGTGCATTTCTTTGGTCTAGCTTAGCTTTTCTTTCAAGTATCTTAATAGATTCTTCGGCTTGCTTTCGTTGCTGTTGTACAAATCCAACTTGGTCTTCTGTACCAAAGTATGCATTCATAAACTTCTCTGTAATTCCTTGATTAAAAGCAATTTCTTGCTGTGCAATCCTTTGCTCTGGAATAAGGGATTCAAGTGCTTTTTGCTTTGATTGTGTATCGATAGCACCTAGATAATCTTCTGTTGTTTGCATCTGCCCTAACTGATTCATTTCTCCTGGTGCAACAGCCGTCACAGGACTTGATATTCTTGATGCAATATCATTTACATCACCTCCTGCTTGTTGATACTGGTCAAAGATACCCTTAAATGCTGGGTTATCTACTGCATTATTAAAATCATCCATTGATTGGAAGTTCTTTGCAAAACGGTCATTGAAACTTTCTATAATTGCTTTTGACTCATTCTGCTTTGCTGTTCTTGATTTAAATGGATCGTTTTGAGATTCTCCTAGCTTAAATTGAAAATCATTAAGACTACTTTTTAGTCCAGATCGTGTCTGTGGATTAAATGTTCCAGATGTAAGTGATGATGTTTGATTTTTTAAAAACGATTGTCTTTCCTTGGCTTTCTTAGTTGCTTGTGCATTTGTGAGCCCTGCGAACTCATTACCTGCTGAAAGTCCTTCTAGTCCGTAAGACTTTGCTAAGGTTTCTCCTTGCTTAAGGCTTAATCTTGGTACATCAACGCCACCTGCACCACGAAAGTAATCAGATGTAGCTTGCTGTTGCCCTCTACCTTCTGAACCAGCAAGGTTTGCTTGCTCTTGGTTTCTAAAAGGAATATCTTGACTTCCACTAGCAAAGCTCCCTGTGGGTGCAGAGTCTTTCACTCTACCAGAGTCAAGGGTATCTCTAATTTTAAGAGCCTCCCTTCTAATTCGTGCTATTTCTCTTTGTTGTGAAGATGTAAGTGCCATATTATATTACAGTTACGATTACTCGACCGTTTCCTCCTGCACCTGATGTAGCTGTTTTTAAAGTAGTTCCTGGACGAGCAAGAATCGCTCCTCCTCCTCCTCCTCCTGGAGTCTCTCCTGGAGACGCGGTTGAAGTGAAAGCTGCTGTGTATACCCCCTTTCCTAGCCCTCCGTTTCCTCCTGCTACTGAAACTCCTGCTGCTCCAGTACCATCTGTAGGGTCTGGACTTCCATCTGAATCTCCATACCCTCCACTTCCTCCTGCTCCTCCGTAGGTTGCAGATCCTGCTGCAAGTCTATTTGATCCATCTCCTCCACTTCCTAGATAGTAGTCTGACACAGCTCCGTCACCTCCTGTCACAGCAATGCTTGAAGCAACTCCTCCAAATGATCCTCCAAGTGCAGAAACATACGATCCAAAAGAAGATGTAGCTCCGTTTGAACCATTTGTATTTGAAATAGATGTCGAAGACGCAACCGCAGCTACTCCTCCTGCTCCTACGGTAACAGCCACTGTAGGGGGTAGCTTACTCAAAGGTATTGTGATTTTTTTGTACCCCCCTCCTCCTCCTCCAGTAACCGAGTATGCTCCTCCAGTATTTGTAACATTAGCTCCTCCTGATGCTCCTGATCCAAAACATTCAATAACTACAGACCTCCCAAAAGAAGGCTTAGTCCATGTCCCTGATGAGTCAAAGATTTGCCTTGTAGTGAGTAAATCTGGATTAACAACTCCTTCTGCTCCAGTCTTTATTACCTGATTCACATTTCCTTCCAGTGTCTTGTAGTAGAGAAATGATGATGCAAGTTGTACCCATCCATTGGTAGCGTTTCTGTAGTACACAGTTCCGTCACCTCCTGAAGTATCTGCTCCGAGATTAGCATGGTTTGAGTTATCTGATGTTGATGTTGTCACTACAATCCAGTAGAAAGCACCAATAACGAGAGCTCCGTACTCTGTTGTAAATATAGCCTCAAACTCTGCTGCACTTAACTCTAGCCACTTTGCGTTTGTAAGTGTCACTGTTGCAAGGTTTGTTCCTGTTGGAGCGATTCCTGCACCTGCATCAGCTTGTAGTGAAACTGTTACTGTACCTGTGAATGTACCTGTATCAGCTTTCTTGAATAGTGAGGCACCTCGCATCTTTGTCTTTGTCGCAACAAATCTTTGTGCCAAGTCATTATTTTTAGTAGTTGCATCTGCCTCTCCCACTGCAATAGTATTTGTTGATACTAGCTGAGTTTGTAGTACTGCTGATTGGGTGATTCCGTTTCCTGCAACAGGTAAGTTGGCAGCACTTAGTCCTGCAATACCTGCTTTCTCGTCCACTGTTGGCACATATCCAACTTGTGCAAGAGTAAGAACTCGTGGGTCATTATCTCCAACTGCAATGGGAATTGTAGGACTTACTGGTGCACTAGAAAGTCTAGAAATACCTTTGACTGAAGTAGAAGCGTTAGGTGCTCCTCCTAAAATAATGGAATCAATAGCAGTATCAAGGTCTGCCCAGTGCTCTGATGTAAGGTTCATTTGTGCAGATTCTCCAATTTCATGAGTCTGTGCAGTAGTTCCTCCAAGACCTCGATCTCCTGCAAGAGCAATAGTTATGTAGTTTCCACCACCATCTGTTCCTTTCCCTGTGTATCTTACGATTTCTCGCCTAGATGCTGAAGCTCGGTTAACTACCAAGTACCCATTAGTTGGTGTTGGGAGTATTGCTATGTAAAAGTTACCAGCACCTGTGCTGTTCCATTTTGTTGAAACCTTTGTATTAAAGAAGTCTTGTACTAAGTTGATTGCCATATTACTATTATTATACCATTAAATTACCTCACACTTATAATCTTTGAGCCTGCAAACATTCCTTTCGGTTGTTCGTAGCCACTGAGAACCATTTCACAAATTGTAAACTCTTCATCTGTTGCTGAGTTAGCAATACCTAAAATGAAGGCTTGGTTTTTTGAAAGAAACGAAATACGCTTTTTAATAAACGGACTAAATGTCGTTGCATCTCCTACACCTCCACCAAGCAAAGCATCACCAAATGCCACTTCCCCTAACACCTCTCCAGAACCACTGTTTCCCACAGAAAAAGTCTTATCTGTATCACTTGAAACATCCGATGCCTCTTTTCGTAGCGTTATCGTTACAGAGCCCACAAGGTCTTTAAACATTAAGTCCCAATACCTATAGGTTCGGAATCTGTTAAAGTCCTCGTCTTCAATTCTTTTAAAGAACACTTCTGATGAAATTGCTGTGCCTATGTCGTTGAGTGTTGAGTTCCACTTAATAGCGCCAAATGTTCCACTGTTCTTTGTACTATAAATAACCTCATCAATCGATATCATATCATTAATATTTGCTTTATCGCGTCCTGTGTACTTCGTCCAACTATTTCCATATAGGTTGTGACAAACAAACAAAGTATCAGCGATGTTTCCTTCAATAGGTACTGCTAAATAAAATCTTCGGTTCTCATAAAAAGTTACGCATTTATCGAAGTTTGCAAACTCTACACGATTTAATGTTTCTTTAATGTTTTCTGAAATTACAGAGCGATTAACACCAAATACTCCTGAAACGTTATCCGTGAAACCAATCGAACGTACTTCTCGTCCAGTAAAGAACCAGAGATCGTTTTCAACCCACGACACAGCCTTTCGTGAACATGCACCATATGTTCCTGACTGGCTATCTAGCTTAGGTACAAAAAGAGTCACAATCTGGTCGTAGATAAATGTTAGTTTCCAAATACTATCAGCTTTAAATATTAAAAGAGTACCGTAATAGTTTACGAGATTTGTAATGGGGTCAGTACCAAGTGGCTTTACTATGTCTGTCTCCGTAAATACAGTGGCATCCCCCACATTTGAGTAGTACGCAGTTAATGGTTCTGCTGTCACCCCTGAAACAAACATTCTATCCTCAAATACCTGCAAGATATTTCCCTTAGGTGCTCCTGCGTAATTTGTAGAAGTAGTTCCGTCCCACCTAAAGTAATTCTCTACTGCATTACACGCATACAAAATATCATCATACACATAAAAACCAAACTCTGCTCCTGCTGTAAATGTTGCAATACCAGTTATAGCAAGTGTGTCCCACACTCCAGTTTCTGTATTGTATACCTTTAATGCAGTACCTGATCCTGCGAGAATAAAACTTGTACCGTCTTTTTTCTTGTAATGAAAGATTGAATGTAGCAAACTTGCTTGCGTATCACCAAATAGCTCAATACCGGTGTCTTTTGTAAGATACCCTTCGTCAATAAAGTTCATATTGATAGGAACACTTCGACCATCCGATGCATCCACATCGATAATCTTCTGAAGGTCAGCTTGTTGTATCGTAAATGTGTTCTTTGTAATTGGCATATTAGAATACTTGATTATCTCCGATTACGTTTATTCCATTAAACATAACATTTCCTCGCTGTGCATCTTCTTCGTAGTTTGAAATGTCTGCAAGTTTTTCTGCAAGCATTTCGTCAAACTTTGTCTTGTAATAAACTGATAGTTCTGGGTCTTGCAGGTCTTCATATGCTCGGTAAATTATACCGTATACAATAGGTTCATGTAGGTACTCATCAATAGTTGGATTAACCACAGTCGTCAGTTCAGCATATACTGGGTAATACTTGATGATAAGACTTGTTACAGATGTTGGAGAAACTTTCAGTGCACCTCCCTCAATAGTTATCGCTTGTTGACCGTCTTGTCGAATAAAGTCTGAGATAGATACTTCTGGATAAATGTTCTTACTTACATCATATGCATCAGTGTACAGAGTACCGAAGTCAGCAGGAAGAGTTCCTACACCTCCTGTAAAAGTAATTGTTGCTGTCTGAATTTCCCCATTAACAAATGATTTTTTAATAACACTTTTGTATGCCAAGTTGGCATAAATAAGAAGAGTTTCGTCTGAAACAAGGTCGTTTGTTTCTTCAAGTATCTTTTTTCTACTGATTGATATGATTGTATTTGTTGTCATTTGTTTTAGGTTAAATAATACCTAGCGAACACACCAGTTTCCTGATGTGCTCTAAGGGATTATGAGATAGTTCCTCGTAGAGTTGCTCCTCGTCCTCGGTTTCCAGCGAATACTTTACGTCCCCAAACAAGTAGTCCCTTGCAAGTGTCTGTAAATGTATTTTCTGATTGTGAAGATGGAATCATGTTTACTTTCATGATTTGCATTGCCATTGCACAATACTCCTTTGTTCCAGCGATAAACCAGAATCCAGTTGTATTGTTTCCGTTGACAAGTTCTGAACAGTAAACTTCAAATCCTCCAATCATACCAATCCGCGCTCCTTTCACTACATCATCATATGCAGTTCCGACAGCTGGAATAAACTCTGGTGATTGAAGAAGGATTCCTTCAAACTCTGAGTTTACAATTAGGAATCGTCCTGCTTTAGGAGTTAGTTTCTTTCCAAGAGCAGTTCGAAGTGCAACAATTTGTGAGTACACGTTAGTCTTTGTAAGACCAAACGCTGTTGCTGCGTTAATTCTAAATCCAGTTCCTGATGAAACAGCTCCTCCAGAATAACCTACACCGTCAAGGTCTGTCACAGTGATAGAAGTTCCTGATGTGAAAGCAGTAACTAGGTAGAAATTATCTTCCCCAGTTGCTTTGAAGTAACCTCCAACCATTGCGGCTGTAAAAGTGGTTCCTGAACCAGTAACAACTCCAGTTGTAGCAGCTACAGCAACAGTTCCTGTTACGTAAGCTGTTCCAAGTGCGTTGTCTCCATCCACGTTCTTACGCATGTAAGTGAGGATGTCAGTATCAATAAGTTCTTGCATATCTTGCTTAGAAGTTTGTGCATACTCATTGATAGTGTCAATGTCATTTTGAAGCTTATCAATGTCGTCAACTTCAAATTTGAAGTAGAACTGTTGGTCGATGATAAGGTCTTCGAATGTAGGATTAAGATCTTGTGAAACAAGAGTCTGTGCCTTTGTGTAAGGACTAAGAGTAATTTTTCCTAGTGTTCGTACTCGAACTCGATCTCCTTCTTTAGAGATTTGTCCTTCGTACTTTGTGTTTGTAACCTTTGGGTACAATGTTTCATTGTACAAAAGTTCAATCACTTTAAGCGAATACTTTATGGGTGTATTTGCTGATAAGTCGTTAGCCATTTTATTTTATTTTAAGCACTATTTAGATTTTCCCAGATTCCAAATCAGAATTATATTCTTTAGATTTTTTAGCAAACTCGGCTGGATTAGAAGCGGCAAGTTTTTGCCAATCCTCCAACGTTCGAGATGCTGGTGGTGTTTTATCACCTCCTCCAGATCTTTCGATGTCAATTCGATTTGCCTGTTCTAGGGCTTCTCTTGCACCAATGTCCCTTGATTTATCAAATAAATATACTTTAGATAAGTCTTCCAGAATATTATCGATATTATCTGGTACGTTATCAGCTTTATAATATTTGCTCTTAAAGTCTTCTTTCGAATCTCTAAGTTCAGGGTATTTAGTACTTGCCTTTTCAAATGCAGTGTTCCATTTAGAATCATTGTAACTTTGTCTTGCAAAGGCGATTGAAGGGTCTTTATATAATTCCTCCTTAGCTCGTCTTGTAATACTGTTAGTATAATTTACTAAATTTTGCTGTGCGTCTGGATCAAGGTCTTCGAAGCCTGGGTACAGGTCTGAGTTGTCGCCATAGCTGGCACCGAATTCGGTGAGTTGTCGTAATCTTTCGATTTCGGCATCTTTGGCTTGATTTTCTTGATAAAGCCTGATACCTTCTTTCGATGACTCTCCGAATTTCTTTTCATAATCAATCGCCTGTTCGGTGGTAGGTGTTGGATTTGTAGTTGTCTCTAGGTCTTGCGGGTTAGATTCTGTCTCTGTATTCAAATTTGTTTGCTCTGAAACAGTTTCGTCCGTTGTTTTTTGTTCGTCCATTGTTTTTGCCCGTCCATTGCTGGGTTTGGGAAGTTAAACTTTTAATTATTTCTATTCTTCTTCATTAAAAAACTTTTTAAGGTCTTTTGCTGAAAGTAAATGCTTATTTTCTGAAAGCACTTTAAGCTCTGCTTCTCCTATTTCTTTTGATTTTAATACCTTTTTTAGTTCCATATTTTTATTATACCATTATTTCTTTTTTCTAGTAAGTCGTTGCTTGACACCATCTGCAATAGTCCGTGCTTTAAGTGCATCTGTTGGTTTTCCGTAGTCGTCAAAGTCGGGTGCACCCTTGTATTTTTTAGCTCTTTTAAGAGCTTTAAAATCTGCATCTGCTCTGCTTCGTTTAATTTTTGATTTTACGATTGCAGGCGAAGCGATAACAGTTCCCACAGTATTCTGTGCTTTCTTAATTATGTTCTTTACCTTGTTTGCGTATGTTGATTTCTTCATTACTTTTTCTTTTTAGACTCTACCTTCTTCTTGTTCTTTGCTTTAATTTCTTTCTGCTTTGCTTTGAGCATTTGAGAAGAGATGTCGTCAATTATTTCTGATAAAATATCGTCATCCGGAAGTTCTGCTACAGTTGTAAATACACCCATGCCTTCGTTTTCTGTATCGAGTGTACACCACATGATTCGCTTTTCTTCTCCTGATGCGTCCTTTCCTATTTCTGTTTTAAGTAAAAATACCATTATATTTTTTCAATTAAGCTTTCAATTTCTTTCTTAACCATCGCTTGTTCACGCTTTGGAGCATCCAAGAAGTCTTTTATGTTTCTCAAAAACTCCAGCTTTACTTTGAGGAATATATCCTCGCGTTCCTTTAACTTCTTTACAATAAGCGAGTTAATTGTTTCCTCAATTTCTACGTTAAAGAAATCCTTTACATTTTCATCAGTAATTTGTCGCCCACTAAGAGCTTCTTCCCACTCGTTGTATGTGTCTTTCTCTTCCTGTGTCAGTTGAGAAAATTCGCTTATTCCAAGTTTTTTAAAGTATTTGTTTAATATCATGCTGTTTCTTGTTGAAGTGTTTGTGCATTGTTAAATGGTCGCCCTCCTGCTTGTCCCTGAACCTCTGGATCCTGTGGTTGTTCACCACCTATTTGTTGTGTCTTCATGTCTTCAAACTGCATTGCTTGTTCTACTTCTTCAGAACTCCACCCCATTACCTCTAATTGCTTGCGCTTTGCAATCTTTAGAGCCATTGGGTTGTCAGCAAATGATTGTATAGCGTACTGTGCTCGTTGTAACTCAAACTGGTCTAGTGAATCCTTCTCAGATTTCATTACCACTTTGATACTGTAACCTTCTGGGAAGTCCCAGTCAGATCGGCTAATTTCTTTTGAATACATTTCACCGTTTGCTCCTTTCTTGTGCAGTGTAATCGCACCCTGTGAGTTGTTCTTCATCATAAGATAAAACAACTCCCCTGTTTCTTCCCATGAACGTCGGTAGTTCTTAGAAGTAACCGTGTTTCGTTCACCTGAGTTTTGCAGGTTAAGCTCTACTTCTCCAAGAGTTGTTCGTGACTTTGTTTGCTCACCTCGTTCTGACGCAGTTTGCGCCACAGAGTTTTGAATCATGTCTTTCAAGAAAGAAATTTGATTGGTTGTGTCTCCAAGTGGTTCAATTCGCATTTGTTGCATCACATCCTTTGGATTTCCTGGCACTCCGTACATTCCAAAAGGCTTAGGGTCTACTGCACGAGGTCGGAATGTTCCATTCTTCGTGTCATAGAAGTACATACCAAAGTTTCGGTATGCTCGGTTCTCTACATCCTGTGAAATGTACATATTAAGAACTTTATTGATAGTTCGTACTGAGTCTCCTTTTCCATCGCACCAGAAATCAGCTAGGTCTGGGTCATCTGCCCATGAAGAACCTGGTATTCTGTTAATTCCAATAGCTTCTTTCAATGGCTTGTTGTAAAGCACGACTCTATCAGCTGCAATCTTTATAAGGTGACGGATGTATTGATTTTTTTCAACGTTCCACACCATTTTGTATGACTCGTTTACTTCAACAAGTAGCTCTGACGCATTATAGTCATCAAAGTTCTGTGCTCCCAAGTTCTTTAGTCGCTCCATTTTTTCAGTGTAAGCGTCATATGACTCCTTAGCCTGAATAAGACCTTCTTTAGTATCGAGGTACATCTTTAGTTCTCGCTTTGCTTCTTCTTCGTATTTTGAATTTGCCAAAATTTCTCGAATCGGAGTGTAGATGTTTGTTCGTATTAAATATTGTGCACTGTTTATATCAAGCGGATTTACTCTAGGTGAAATCTCAATATCGTAAGGGTCAACAAGGTCAATAAAGAACTGCCCTTTAGAGAATCCTGCAAACTTAAACGATCGCCCCTGAAGACCTACAGTCTTTTTATCAAGGTTATCCATAATATCGAGCTTACACTTATCAAAGTATGCTGCCCAGAGTTCGTTGAGTAATATTTCACCGTTAGCGTGTCGTTCACTTCGCCCTCGTGCTTGGAACTGCAACACCGGTGGTTCATCAATTTTACTTATCCATGTTTGGATAGTTTCTCGCATGACAGGAATATTAATTGGCTGTCGTTGTGTTAGTCTGTTAGTTGCAACCTTGTCTCGATACAATGCATAGTTCTCATTCCATTGAGAAAAACGTCGTTCTTTAAAGTCGCGTGATTCTCGTTTCTCTTTAATGTGCTCTTGAATTAATTTTGCGTTTATTTCCATTAGTTTAATTATACAAGCAAAAGACTAAATTGTCTAAATACCCCACTCTTTGTACATTGGACTTACACCATTTTCTTCCATATCCAAACGCTGTCGCATCTGTTCTTTCATGATAGGCTTCAGTGGTATGTCCCACACAGCAAGAGCAAGCGACATCATTTTGTCGTCGTGCCTGTCGCTATCATCAGGTACTACAATCTTTGTCCTACCTGCGGCAGTAACTTCAAACACTGCTGAGCCAAGTTGGTCTAAAAGTTCTGGATCGTTTGGAATTTTGATTCTGTCTTGCTCCAATAACAACTGCAAGTTTATAAGGAGATCGTTTCTTGAATTAAATGTGAACGTGAAAGGAAACACGTTGATTCCTTTGTTCACGAGGTCATCAACAACAGGTACACCTACTCCGGTACTATCCATCATTACTCGTCCCTTATTATACCGGTAATACGCCCCCTCAATCTTCGCTTTCTGCAAAGTATAGTCAATCTGATTAAACGCATCTTGTGGGCACACAGTAAAAGTCGTTAAATCAAATGGCGTTATTACTGTGTAGTCGTTAATCTTCGCCAAATCGACACCAATCTGGTACTGCCCAACATCGTTGTGGCGATATGTTTCCAAGTCATAGGTTCTTTTATGTAAATCTTTAAACACAGCTGTAGCGTTTTCGGTGAAGTCACATTCGTACTCCTGTTTGTACAATGCCTCACTCATGTTCATCTTCTGCTCTAGTAACACATCCTCTTTCACCGCATTAGTCTTTGAAACAGGCAATACCTCCACGTGCCAGTTCTTATTCTTCATCCCGTTCTTCATCAAGTCATACGCGTGATTCTTCCCTCGCGGAGTGTACACAAACACCGCCCATCCCCCGTTTTCAGCCAAGATAGGTGATATATAGTCCCACACTTCCCTTTTCATAAGCGCGTACTCACTAAAAACCACACCCACAGGGTTGGTTCCCACTATCCGGTCAATATTATCCGCGCCAACAAACTGCAAGATAGATCCGTTGTGCAAGGTAATACGCATTTCCGTTTCATTTTTATCCTTCACGATTTCCTTTGGAAAGTGGTCTAAGAACCTAAATCCGGCTCCGTCAGCTCCGTTCCAAATAACCTTCTTTGCTTGCGTGTATGTTGGCAAGAAGTAAAAATACGTTCCGACACGTTCCATCATTTTTCCAGGAATCTGCGCAAAGACAGTCTTGTCCTTACCCATACGCCTATGAGCCACGAGTATGAGTCGCTTGAAACCTTTTTCCCAAGCCTGAATAAAAGGTAATTGGTACGATCTTGGTGTAAATGCGTGAGGTAATTCTACTGTTGACATACTCTTATTATAACACTATCCCATGTATCAAACCTAATGGCATTATCATCGATGTAATAATCAGCCTTTGGCTTAACATTAGTAATCTCATCATACGGCAAATTATAATAGTCCATGTATTTCGAAATAATTTCAGCCTTATCACCCCATACGCTGTGCACAATAATAGTCCACCCCCTCCTTTTAAAGAAATCCAGTGCTTCTTCCGTGCCATGTATAGGCTTACCCATTTTCCTGCCCTCAATGGGGTGCTTAAAATCGTGTACTACTCCATCAAAGTCTATTGCTAGGGTTTTATCTTTCTTTTTCATTGTTGGGTAGTCCATTAACTCTTTTTAATGCCTCTAGCGCTTGCCCATCCTCCATATGAGTACACCTTATTACAGGATCTCCACAATGTGGACAAAAACTGTATTTTTGATTTTCTAATTCCCTAAACTCTTCCATAACCTTAGCCATTTTAGGGTCTTCCTCAACCAACTTAACTGGTGCCTTTTTTGTTTCTTCGTCTTTTAATAAATTAAGTCCTACCTTAACAGCACCAGAGTACGTCATTCCCTTCTTATTCTTTAAATAATCTAATAATTTACCAATTTCTTTGTCTACTGTGATGTTTATTCGTCTCATATTGCTATTTTAGCACTTTTACGATGTACCTGCAAGTGCTTTTAGGTACATTATGGTACATTATGGTACATTTACGTGCTTTTACGTGCTTTTTTGAGCAAATAAAAAAACTCAATCTTATTTGAGCCTTATATACCAACGTTTTTCCAAAAGGATTTCAAGAAATTAAGGGAAAGTAGCCCTATGACTGTATGCCTGACGCCCCCCGCGGGGGGCTGTGGCACAGCTATAGGGTAACATTTTCAATCTAAAAAGTCAATAGTATTTAGGTTATGGAATATGTGGATTGGTAAGTGTCAAGGGGGTGATGCTCTAAGAGGTGAGTTTTACTGGAAGTTTGAAAAAATGCTCCCCGTCAATTTTCACTGGTTTCTATGTATCGAACAACAAAAAAATGGGGGCGTACCCTGTACACCTTAATAAGTACCAATCAACTATCCCCCCCCGTACCACGTACCAAGTACCCTATACCACGTACCAAGTACCATATATATGGTGGGATAAGTGTCCCACAATATACATTGTGCGACATGCATACTCTCATTCGTTGCAAATACTAGCTCTAATCACAAAACACGCCATGATCGTGGCGCGCTTTTTACTTAGTACTATGTATATACTACCCTGTCAACCCTTCAATGTCCTCAGCTGATACGTCAATCGCACTGAGTTCCTTATCTTCCCCGTACTTCTTAATTACTACGGTGAAACTAGGTGCGCTTTTATCTTTATCATCGCCATACTTACTTCGCGCCAACGTCTTTGCTACAAATTGCGAGGCATTTTGTTTGATTTTGTACAATTCAAGTTCTGCCTTAGTCATATCAGAATGCCTATGTACCTCGTAATTTAAAGCCTCTTCAATATTCTTTTCAGCCTTTTGTATCATCGATACACGCTGCACAATGTTATCAGTAAACCAATCAAGATGATGACTTAAAGGATTATTAGCGTACCCTGCACTAAATCCGGCCTTTATCATTGACTGTTTACGATTGCCAAAAGTGTCCCCTGCGGGATCTTTATACAACTCCAATGCTTTTTCTTGGCGTGGATTCAATAAACCGTTGCGCATATTCATATATAAATTATACCACATATAACCGTGCCAATAGTTATACACAGCTAATCACTATTGACAATACTCTCAAGCTTGCTATCATAAGGGTATCACTTACAGGGTGATATAACAAAAAAACACTATGCAAATTACATATATCAAAGGATCACATATATATACCGGACTGCTAAAACTGTCCACAGGACACTACTACTACGCATCAGCAACCAACCGGAGCGAACTTATCAGCAAGCTATTTAATCATCTTATATAATGGAAGATTACACAACGCGAGCGCAGCGGCTATCAAGCTCGAGCAAGGCAACTATAAAGGATATTCTCTCATTGCTAGCTATTGGCTTGATGATCTTACTAGCAATGTCAAATGACTTTAATCAACTAATCAACTAATATGAAATACAACGGTAGAACACTATATAAAGAATTAAACTTCAACCTATACGGTGAAGAGGTAGCCTTTAACAACTCAAAGGAGAGTATTCTCCGAGCATTTAAAAACGAGTACGAAACGATAATATCAATGGACTTGCAACTCGCAGGCTTGGAACTTGTGAAGCTAGAATACTACTCGCCAAAGTTTTATAACTTCGAAGGGGATAGCATTGACCCAGAGATTGAAGTAGTAGATCAGGCAAAGCTTGACACTTACATAAAAAACAATACAGAAGGTATACAAGCACTATTGGACGCCAATCAAAGCTATGATGGCTATATGGCACTAACGCCGGATCTTGTGGAAGATATAAACAATAGCGATCTTATGATTGTTATACAACATACTTTCAACGGCATAGACTTTTCGGACTTCGATATATACGATCATATTATCCCATATGATGAACCAGATGAAGAGGAAATCACCGCATATATGGAACTTCACAACGCTGATGAAGCCGGCGAAGGCAATCAATGGACCTACGAAGATGCTGAATATCACCTATTATTATCAGACGAATACAATAACCAATAAAAACATGAAAAATAAACAATACAACAGCGACACAAGTATATTCTATATCACAGGTATCAAGCATATATCAGGTGTTGATATCATTACAATGCAATACTCAACCGCGAGAGTGGTGACGGCTTTTGACGGCTACAGTGATACTGTACTCGCAAAGGCTGGCGGCGGTGGATATTGCAAGCAATCGCAAGCTCTAGCTCGGGCAATTAATAAAAAATATGGACTTAATATTGGCGGTGCAGGTGCAGGAATTAATATTGTAATCAAGCTAGCAAAAAAAGCGGGGCTAACTGTATACGATAATAATGCAATTAGAACGCTAGTATATAAAAATAAATAGTATCACCGCATTGCTCTCTATTAATAAGGTAGAGAGTAACAGCGGATATATTATATCCGGACTTAAAAGAACATTAAAAAATAAATATGTACAATGAAGCAATATATACTGAAAAAGTAGGACGATTTACTATTAATATCAGTCAATGTGAAGACTTTCAGGATGCTAATGAATGGGGATATACTGGAGCGAAACTATACGCTGAAAATAGAGACTTCTATGCAGGTTTAGAGCGCAATGAAAGTTTGTGGGATATCATCACAGGAGCAAAGGAGAATACAAAATTTTACTTTGTAGACTGGGCGCTATATTCTAGCGCAAGCAATCCTGTATTGAGATGGATCAGTGAAGGCTTCACAATTAAGGAGCTAGCAAAAGAGTGTTGGAAGGATCACAGTGAGGAGGATCAAAAGGAGTTTATTGAGTATTGTGGACTGGAAGAAGAAGAGGCAATACTGGAGAAGTACTTGCAAGATGGTCCAGACTTACAGGATGACTGTATGATTGCAGTAGAACCATTAACCGATGCACAATTAAAGGAGCATGATGCAAGCTACTACGGCTTCACAAGTCAAGATATCAATGCAAAACAGACGCTGGAGGACTGGAAAAGCTACCTTGATGGATGCTATGAATGGATGATACTTGATGAAGAAAATGAAGTTATTGAAGCGGTAGGCGGGTATTACGGGGACTCAAAGGATGATGAATACAATGGAGCTTTGACTGACGCACGATTACAAGCTGAAGCACTAGAAAAAAAAGCAAAGCATGCCGATAAGAAAATGTTAGTGGAAGCGAAGAAAGGAAGCATCACAATGGACACGAAACTTTCAGACATGCTAACAAGTGACGACGAACAGGTAAAAAGACTTGCAAAAGGTATATATAAAACAATACAATAAGAAATACACTTTTTCTACACTATCGCGCAAGCGGTACTCTATAAAAACACTATAAAAACTATAGTGTTTTTTTGTACATAATATAAATATAAAACCATGAAAAATATAGCAATAATAACAATCACGTTAAACATAATCGCAATCGCAATCATCGGGCAAGTACTATACGAAAAGACACAAGTAGAACCTTGCTACAAGGAACGAGGCATTTTTGTGCCTTACCGTAACGATTTACAAAAATATAACCAATATCCAAATGAATAAAGAAAACAACGAGATAGAAGACTTTTTCCGGACAGAGAACGGTCAAGGATCAAACATACCAGAGGGATTTAATGATAATGGCGAAATAAAATAATGAATAACCTAATAAAAATAACAAAAGTATCAGACGCGCTTGAGTTTTTGCAAGATGAGTCACTTACATATAACCAGATCTCAATGATTACAAGGAAGTCGAAACCTACACTCTACCGGTGGGCTAACTTACTGCGCAAGGCAGGACACGAGGTACCACATAGAAAGAGCGGGGGACTTAACAAGCTGGAGATATGATTTACGCAGGAATTATACTCGCACTAATGATACCATTCGGGTGGCAAGGTCTCCTTGCAGGGATAATTGTGGTATGTATTCTTGACAAATACCTAGACAGGTACTACAAAGAACGATAAACTTGACTTATGCTCTTGACAGGTGTACCCTAGCTCTAGGGAACCCACGCGGGGCACCCGAGCTAGGTAATATCGTGTTATAATAGTAAAACCTTGTAAGAAAAAACACCTCAATGGGTGTTTTTTTCTGGTTAGAAGTTTATTTCCTCGATACCCTGTTCTTCGTCCGTCTCTTCGCGCTGTTCTAGTCCAAGTGTGTAGGCAATGTTGTTGATTCTCCGTACAATTTCCCAGTCTTCCTGGTGATTAATGCTCCAGGATAGCGTACTATCCGATCCGGTACGATTGAGTACGCCAACTGCGGCAAGGTTTTGGAGGATGATACCAGTGGTAGAAGTATCAAGTCCAATCTTATCAGCTACTGTACTTGTCTTAAATGGATAAAGGTAGTCTTCTTCTGCAAAGATTTTAAGCACCGCGCGCTTTTCCTCGTTTGCAAGAGACCATCCACACCACTCAACGCACTCAATATCTTTTTCTCTGATGATATACTTACCTGTTTCGTGGAATTGTATTACTGCGAGTCCTTTAAGTACTGCAAAGAGCTGTTGGGCTACACGCATCGGCGCTGCTGGACATGGTATCTTAATAATTTTCTCACCTTTAAAGTCTTTGTGGGCTGTTGTACGGATTCTTTCTGCGAACATTGAAACGTCAATGATACGTGATACAGCATCTTCCGGGATTGTTATCGTTGGAGATCCGTCAGCAATGTATGCTTGCCCTGCCTCCATAACATAATCACCATATAAAGTGGCTAGTTTCTCGTCAAGTTCTCGTCCGTATAAACCTCTAGAAAGGGCTAGGTGCGTCGCCTTACGCTCATCGTACTCTTTCATACGAAAGTATACAAAGCGCTCACCCATGTCTGCTACGTCCTCAAAATGGGCGTATACAGATGGGGTAGATCCGGCAATGATACCGAGTTTTCCCTTCCATTTTGTTGGCTCGGGTTTGTTACCAGACATTTTGGTCATTTCTCCGTCGTATATCATACGAAGTTGCGAGAGGATTGCGTTCTTGCTGTCACTGTTCTTTGAAAAGATTACAGTCAAGTCGGAAATAACAATCATACCAGTCGGACCGATTTTATTAAGTAGGGAGAAGTCTTGCCCACCCTTTACATTCATACTAGAAAGGAATGTGTTTTCTGTCAGGTCGTCCACTTGGTGCATGAACTTTGGATCAGAGAGTGCGAGAGGCTTAAGAATTTGCGACTTACCACCAGAAGACTTACCAATAATCACCATCCAGATGGGATTACCAAGCCTTAATCGGTTAGACACAAGTGTTGCAAGGCATACATCAATGATTGATGTGTCTTCCATGTACTGTACGTCAAGTATTTCTTTTTTTACTTGGTTCAGTTTCATGATTGCATTTGGTTAAGAGCAGTCTTGAAGTCGCAGTCGTGCACTTTCATGTAGATTGCAATCGAGTCGTAAAGTTTTCCACACCCACCAAAACAATATGCAGTGTTTGTTTCTTGATTATGAAAAAGTGAAGGTGTATTTTCTGCGTGGAATGGGCAGATTGCTTTGCCTTGCTCATTGAAGTCTATAATATTTTCCACAGGATATGCACGTGCTCGCTCGAGCTTATCGTTGGACTCAATTTTTCGAACTGTTCTATCTTTATTCTCGATTGCTTTCTTGTAATCCGCGATCATTGAGTCATGGAAAAATGTTGATTGCCACACACTGATTCTGTTAGCTCGGTCTTCAACAACATCTTCCATTGAAGTAAAGTTTTTAGCAGTCTTTAATAAAGCGTGAAGATCCCCTCCACTTATAACATAGTCAGATACATCTTTAATATTAGCTCGGTCAGGTATAAACATTATCTTTGCATGGGGTACAATCTTAAGTGCTCGCATCATACCCTCTCCACCTGCCTTATCATTATCAAAACAGATTATTACATTTTTCTCAGCAAAAAAGTCTTGCCACTCTTCTTGGAATGACATTGCGCCACCAGTTGATGTGACAGCGGGTATATTGTGACTCCACGCAACGAGGCAGTCTTTCTCGCCCTCGGTGATGAGTACAGATTTAGATTTTTTAGCCTTGAAGGCTCCATAGAGAGTTACTTTGCCACCTTTATCATACCAGTACTTCATACCATCTTCTGAGAATGGTGATCGTCTGTACTTATTAAAAATAAAAGTTCCGTCAATATCTTTAACGGGAAATGTAATGTGACTATCACCAGAAACCTCGAACTCAGCGAGAACCTCCGGGGATATTTTTTGGTCTTTGAACCAACTATGTAATTGCATGGTCTCATTGTACACACATAATTATAATAGGTAAAATGATAACCTGTGGATAAGCTTACAGTATGCATAAAAATGTGCTACTATGTCATACAGGGTGTGGTTGCACTATGGAACAGGTAGTGGTATTATCTTTATTATGAAATGTAAAACATGTAAGAAATTTTTTAAAAAAAGGACTAACAATAAAAGAGATAAGAATAAGTTTTGTTCCTCTCGTTGCGCATTGGCAAAAGTAAGAACAAGAGAGCACCAAATTAAGGCAGGAAAAGCAGGTGCTTTGGTTAATATTATTAAGTATAGAGGTACTGGTACAAAAACATATGTTAAAGAAAACGGAAGACATCAACACCGAGTTGTTATGGAAAAACACCTTGGTAGAAAACTCTTATTCACTGATATAGTTCATCATATAAATGAAAACAAAAAAGATAATAGATTAGAGAATCTACAACTTATGACACGATCAGAACATATCAAACATCATATACATGATAAAATTATACAATCATCAAAAAAAAATAATCACAGAGGATAAAAAAAGGTGCGGTATATTCCAAGGCTGTGGTTCTGGAAAAACTCTAACCGCCTTACATCTGGCTACAGGCGACACACTTGTTATATGTCCAAAGACTGTGCGCGACGATAGAATTTGGCAAAAGAACCTTGAGGTAATTGGTAAAGAATTAAATCTTACAGTTATTTCGAAAGAAGATTTTAGAAGTGATAAGTTTGTACAAAAAAGATACGACACAATTATCATTGACGAGGCTCACTTGGTAGCAGGTGCAACACCGTCAATTAAATATGTAAAAAGACAACCTGTGCCAAAATGCTCAAAGCTTTTCGATAAGCTGGTAAAGTACTTACAAGAATATGCTCCAGATAGACTTTACTTACTTACTGCAACACCTGTGCGTTCTCCAATGTGTGTGTGGGCGATAGCAAGACTGCTAGGTAAGAATTGGAACTTCTACCAGTTCCGAGATTATTTTTATATACAAGTAAAAAGAGGATATAAGGAGTTCTTTATTACCAAGAACGATCAAGGTTCAAAAGCTATGATTGGTAAGTGTGTTAGATCACTTGGCTACACAGGAAAGCTTGACGATTATTTTGATGTACCAGAACAGATTTATAGAGTCATAAATGTTGAGCTTACCAAAGAACAACAAGAAAAGATTAAGGATATACAAATAGAATACCCAGACCCTATTGTGTTGACCGGTAAAACTCATCAAGTAGAAAATGGAGTACTTGCTGGGGATGAGTACGCTAAGCCTGAATACTTTAAAGATAATAAATTAGAAATTCTTAAAGACCTTGCACTTGAATTTCCTAAAATGGTTATCTTTGCGAAGTACACAATGCAGGTTGAAAAGATACAGAAAACATTGCAAGATGATGGGTACTATGTACTTACTTTACAAGGTTCTACAAAAGATAGACAACAGGTTCTCAAAGATGCTCATAACAGAGACAACTGTATTATTGTCATACAATCGCAAATAAGCGCTGGTTACGAGTTACCTAACTTTCCCGTAATGGTATTCGCAAGTCTTGATTATTCTGTGGTAAACCGAGTTCAGTCTGAAGGGCGCATATTGCGAGCTAATGCACTTAAGCACAATCTTTACATTGATATTGTTGCCAAAGGAAATGTAGACAAGGCTGTGCACAACTCAATTATTAATAAAGTAGATTTTAGTGAATCAATTTATGCAGAAACACGAAGCTAAAGGAGGTGTATTATTCCGGCACTGGATAATGGCAAATCCTATGAAGATAAAATGTTGGTTTGAAATGAAAGATTCCAGAGGTAATAAGTCTTTTAATCTTAAGGAGTGGAAAGAAGCACAGCGTAACTTTGCAGAGGCACTGCGCCACAGTAAAAAAGGTGTGCTTGTAAGAACAGAGGGTACGACAGGATTGCCAGATTATAAGTATGCGTATCAGGAGCCAACATTTATAGTTATATGCTTCCCAGAAGGATTTTTAATAATCGAATCGGAAACACTTGCTATGTACAAAGGCAAGTCAATAACTTTTGAGCAAGGGGAAAAGATTGCACACCATGCTATAAGAAAAAACACCCGTTAAGGTGTTTTCTTTTTTTACTAAACGTTGAACGGGATGTCGTTCGGATCGATTGGCTTATTTTCTTCAGCCTCCTCGTCAGCTCCAGAGCTTCCTCCTTTTGCTTCGTCATGTTCATCAAGTTCTTTAACGGTTTGATTATTTGCGTTTTCAGGAAGATTAGTTCCGTAGAAACCAAAAATCTTAGTTGCGTTGTAACCCTTAGTTTGTGATTTCTTTTCTTCTTCAAGAACAATAGTCACAGGATCTCCAATACGCAGTTCGTCTGTCTTAGATAGTACAAATGGGAAACGTTTGATTCCTACATTTATCAGCGTACCGTCAGTCTGTTCTACTGTGATTCCTCGTTGATCCTTGAACATTCCGTCAGCTGGTCGATAAAATGCGTCTCTAATGTAACCCTGTACTTTGTCTCCTGTCTTCTCGAACTTAGCCCAGTTATCCCAGGCTAAATCTCTAGGTTTTGTGAGAGCGTCTTTTTTAAAATTACTGAAGTCGTATGTTGCCATATATTTTTTGCTTTATGTTTTTAATTCGCACCTGTGTATTATACACCATTGCATACAGTACGCAAGCGTGATAAGCTGTGGATAGTTTACAAGATTTAATTATAATAAAATGTACAATCTGCCCCGACCATATATATCATACAGTCAGTACTCACTTTGGAAATCTTCAAAGGATCAATATCGTAAAAGATATTATGAGGATGCACCGTCAATAGAAACCATTGAAACTCTTTACGGAAAGAAGATTGGTCTTATGGTTGAAGAGGAAAAGCACCATGATGATGAGGTACTATCAAAATTAATAAACTACCCTTGTAAAGAATACAGGATTGAAGTTGAGATTGACGAGGGACTTAAGGTTCTTGGGTTTCTCGATCAGTTTCATCCAGAAACATTATCATTGCTAGAAATGAAGACAGGTCACCGGAACAAAGCTGGAAAGGCACCCTGGGATAATTTAAAGGTACACAAACACAAACAACTTGTGTTTTACTCTCTATTAATAGAGCTCAAACATGGCGACGTACATCCAACTGCGATATTGCAGTGGCTCGAAACAGAGTTTGCAGACGAAACGATAGAGTTTGACGGACACATACTTACATCTAAGTCAGGCAGGAAACTATTCTTAAATGGTGCGATAGAAACATACGAGAGAGTCATCGAGCAATGGGAGAGAGACAAAATCAGAGAAGACATTATTATGGTTGCAAAAGAAATAACAGAAGACTACACACAATGGCAAAAGACGAAATAAACAAAGAGCAATTAAAAGAGATAATGAGTAAGCTTGGTAAGCTTTCCCACAAGAAGACTCCTCGCAGTAAAGAGTACTATTCAATGATTGCAAAAAAGCGATGGGACGCTGTGGATAAACCTGTTGACTAATGCGTACAGTACGCATATACTAAAGATATTAATATAATACATAAAACAATGAAAACAGACATTATAGAACGATACGCAGAAATAAAGAATCACATTACAAAGCTTGTAGCTGAAGAAGCAATTCTTAAAGCTGCAATTCTTAAAGATATGGAAGAGGCTGGTGAAAAGTCTGTACCAACACAGTTTGGTAAATTCACACGATCATCACGTGCTTCTTGGACATACTCTGCACAAGTAAAAAAGATGGCAGAGAACTTGGGGATTGCTCAATACCGGGAGCAGGAAAAAGGAACAGCGAAGAAAAAGCTTACGCACTACCTTACTTACACAGCACCTAAGAATGACTAAATGAACATAAAAAAAGCTTGCTTAGTGCACGGAGAAAAGTGGTCAAGTAAAGATGATAAATTGCTTCGGAAGCTCACAAAAGCGGGTGTAAAAATGCCTGATATTGTAACCGAATTGAGGAGGACACTTATATCAATCAGAACGAGAAGGACAAAGCTAGGTATAAAGGTACCAAGAAAAAAGAAGATACCAAAAGTACAGAAGTATTGCAAGGCAAAGGACTGTGACAATCCATGCAGAATGAGTTTCTGTGAAAGAGCGTGTGAAAGGTTTACCAATCAAAGCTATGTAAGCGAATCAAGAGAGGAATACTTAAAAAGATTAAAGAAAAACAAATGAAAAACACCAACATTAAAAACAAAACAATAAAAGCATTGGAACTTTACAAGGATATTTTCAACGAAGAAAAGAGTCACGGGAGTGAAATCACTAATCACACTAAGTTAAAAAACGGAGTGGGTGCATACTTTTCAAGTGAAGATTGTGACAGCTACGCACAAATTGCGTATTCGGGAATCATCTACAACCAATACAATGGTTCGGTCGAGGTCAAGTTTGAAGAGTCGGAACTATTTGCAATAGATTTTGAGAAGTGGATTGACACAGTCATAAGTGTTTTAAAAACAAACACTAAGCAAGAATATAAATTGCTTGATTTTAAGCTCAACACAGAAACTGTTGTTACTACGAATAAAGTAATTGATGAGTCTATCGTAAAAGCTAGAATCCTCGATGATTTGATTAGTAGGAATGTATCTTTTAACA
>Ga0306898_1000177_pt1 | contig 27021 bp, 29 predicted proteins | sample AntRauMFilla1564_FD_190424 | JGI IMG/M metagenome (GOLD analysis project Ga0306898, IMG submission 190424) | Saline lake microbial communities from Rauer Islands, Antarctica - Metagenome Filla 1 #564 (v2) (version 2) | ecosystem: Environmental > Aquatic > Non-marine Saline and Alkaline > Saline ...
GGGTCTTACGTTGAACCATCACAACCTCATTACCTTAAACGATAACGTGCTGGCTGCGATGGACGTGGAAACCACCGGTCGCGATCCACACTACAACGAAGTGTGCCAGATCGCGATCGTGCTGTTGGACTGCCACCTTAACCCGGTTGGTCAGTTCTACAGCAACGTGAAGCCTCAGTTCCCCGAACGGACGCACCCCCAGGCCGTGGCAACCCACGGCCTCACGGTGGAGTTCCTGGAGACCGCGCCGGATCGTTTCACAGTGGCCGACTCGTTGTGGGACTGGTTCCAAGACCTGGAGCTGGCACCCGGCAAGAAACTGGTTCCGCTTTGCCATAACTGCCAGTTCGATATTCCCTTCGTCCAGAACCTGCTAGGGACAGACCTGTTTGCTGACGTGTTCGGATTCCCGACGCGCGACACCCAGGCATTGGTCACAGCGATGATGGACAAGGCAGCCTTCAACGGAACCCAGATTCCATTCAACTATGCCAACTTGTCCAACTGCTGCGAGGTCTTAGGAGTCACTCTCGACGGCGCGCACGACGCTCTCGCCGACGCTCTCGCCACCGCCCGAGTCTACAAGGCTCTGTTGGGGCAGGGGAGTTGGTGAGCTGACACGAACCGGACGAGGCTTCCCGCCAGGGGCACCTCGGGGCACAACCCAAGCGATCCCGTTAATCACGGGCGCTTGGGTTTTTTCGTTCGGGCACTTTGGGCAGCGTCTATTCATTGATGAGCCTGAAAGCTGGGGTGACGCACAGTTCGGTGAACGTGCATTTCTTGACTTGAATCCCGATCTCGCGCATCTGCGCCTGGAGGTCGAGCGTAAGCGCCACGGACAGCGCTTTGGTATTCTTTAGCAGGGTGCCGTCAATCGAGCTGAGCACGTCCACCAGGACGCCCTGCGCGGTCTCAGCTACCGTGTCTGAATAGTCCGCCTCACTCGATACGGCCAGCACAATGTCCGACGGCTTCCACCGGGTCAACGTACGGGCCGAGACGGTCGTCCCGTCCGCCAACGTGACCGTCTGCGCGCACGTCACAGTGGACCGCCAGCGCGTGTCGACCTGCTCCACCTCTGTGATGATCGGCCAGTACCACACGAGCCCAGGGCCGTGCAGGGTGGCTTCCTGGCAACGTGACCACTTAATCAGTCGATCGGTAGGCGCGACCTTTTGGAAGCGCGGCACGAAGCTGGTGGCCTTGTCGAGGAAGGCAGTAAGGTATTCAAACATGGGCTATCGTTTCTTCCGTGACGGAAAGTTGAATGAGGGGGTTTGGGATTTCGTATTCGGGCACGTGTTGCAGCCGCGCGCGGTTACCGGTTCGATCACTGGGAAGCTCTCGTCCACGTGTTCCGTATCAGTTTTGGGTGCGGGCGGTGGCGGAGGTGGCGGACCTACCAGTTGACCGAACAGCTTGTGGCCTCGTTCGATGCACCGGTAGACCGTCTCTCCGTCAACCGTTCTTTCTTTCTGTCGCTTCATTATTGTCCACTTCCTGTTGAGTTAGTATGAGTCCCGTAGGTGGCGAATTCCTCTTCGCCACACCCTTCCGACCCCTTGACCAACCTTGGGGGGTGAGTGAAAATCAACTTCCATTGTCCGGGAGTGTATCCGTCGTCGCACAACCCCTTACCTTTGATACCTGCGGCGGCAGCAACGAAGGCTTCCGCTGATGACCGGGAGCCGAACGTGTGGCGCACGCTCTTGCTTACGTAGGGCACACACGAGTAGCCGTACTTGGCCGTATCGCACGGGACAACCTTGGGCACACATGGTTGACCAAACATCACCTTTGGTGCCATGTAGTATCCCGCAGTCACGACGAACTGGCACGGGGCTCCGGTCTCATGCCCTTCGATGTCGTCCCACTGCGATTTCGATTTCTTGAAGTTGAAGTTTTGGCCAGTGTTCTTCTGTACGTGACCATCTGCAGTTCCCCGCGCCGTGATGTTGTCCGCGCGAACGGCTTGTGTAAACGTGTCGGCTTTGAACTTAGCGAACGTAGGGTCGAGCTGATCGATCAGGAAGGCGGCAGCGTCGGCGTCCAGGACGTCAGTGCAGTCGAAGTCCGGAGTGACGTCGTCCAGGTCAGAGGGACGTCGGTCACCAATCGTGTTTCGTACGGGAGGAGTTTGGTTCTCCACATACAGAGGGTGACCAGGAGGAGGTGTGGCAGCGATCTTCGGAACTTCTACATCGAAGTTGTTCGTGGGGTACATCCGCCCCGCGTTTTGCTCGGCAGGCCAAGCCCACAAATACTCGGCCATCTCACCGCTGAGCACGGGAGTCCAACATTCAACTTCCACTACGCCCGAGTCCACATTCACGGCTACGTTCGTGACAACCGCCTTGACGTGTGGGAAGTAATCAAGTTGGAGCGAAACACAATCGTACAACTCAAGTCCCATGTTCTCCAGGGTGGTACTGAAGGAAACGATCTTCCAGGTGTTACTATCTCGGATGGACCAGAACGTGGCGGTCTTCAGGGCCTGTTCTTCGTTCGAGATTGTTTCGTACACGTGGTCTAAGGAGTGCAGGCCGTACTTCTCAACGTTGTTCTCCACCGAGAACGATAGACCAGAATTTAGGGCTCCGTTTGGTTTCCATGAAACGTACGACGCAGTTACCAAGTCTTCACTGGTTGTGAGGGAATACCCGAACGACCCAGACACGACATTATTGCTGGTGATGTTAAGAACTGCGTCCGGCTCTTCCGGTAAGTACGTCAACTTCATCTTATTGTCTTCGATGGTCAACACACACCGCGCCTCATAAGCAATTCTCTTTAGCACTACGATTACGTTTTCGCGTTTGTTGTGTGTGTAGTTACAAGGGTACTTATTCAGCTTGGCACGTACAGCAGCGAAACTGGCGGCATCTGGAGTGAAGGAAGTGTACCGCTCGGCGATCCACTCAATAACGTCTACGGGGTTAGGGCCCACATCGCTGATGAATTGTGTATAGATACTTCCCGACCAATTCTCGCCCACGTAGGACTCCAAACTCCGGTTGAGATGAATCTCCACGGTCCGTAGACCGCCGTAGTTGGTGTTCACGACTTCGTAATAATCAGTAGGAACTTCAGTCAACTGCAGACTGTCACCAATGCGCCGGTGGCAGTAGACCCCAGTGACCACACCGGGAACGCACGACACGACGTGAACTTCCTTGCTGCTGTCCAGATACACGGTCGTCCCCGCTGGTAACCATTTGAAACCTGAGTCGGGGATACCGCCAAGCGCGCGCCACGCAGCACCCGCACCGCCGACCACACGGAGTTGAACCTTACTGCTGGCTTTGTGACAATCTTCAGCAGACGTGGGAATGTCGATCTCCAGCGCCTGGAACTCAGCCGATGGCGGCGGAACGTTCACGCAGTCGGGAATGCTTAACGGAGCGTCCAGACGGTTGGTTGCGTGAATCTTAAATGCGTCGCCCGCAAACACCCCGTCGTAAATAACGTCGCCCACACGGATAGACACGACCTCCCCTTGCGGAAACTTGCTGCCTCCTACAATAACTAAACTCTCGTTGATGAATTCAAGTTGGTTTGCGCGATCGTGGTAGAGCTGACACAACGTAAGAAATTTGTTCCTCAAACACTCTTGGTCGCCTTCCAGCACCTTCCCTGTTGTAGGGTTCTTCGGACCTGTTATTCCTTGGGGATATGTCAATGGTTGACCGAACGTATCTGTCAAACCGGGAGATACTCGGGGAGCTTGGAATTGTTTCCAGTAGTCTCGAGCATTGGCCAGGTTCTCGGCAGGAGTAGGTTCGCCGACAGAGTAGAGCTGGTTGTCTACATTAGGACAATCGATCGTGAGGCTTTGACAAATCTTGGTGTCAAGCGTAGGGTCCATCACACCTTGCCCGCTCTTCAACACTCCCCGCACACCTCCGCCCAACACTTCCGTGGCAGGGTAGGCGCACGTCTCACCAAAACGAAAAGGCCACGGACTCGTTCTTGAGGCGGAGTCTACTTGATCGAACATTCCGTCTTCTGCCGCAAAGCCGAACAACCGGTCCTCAACCTTTGTTACAATGCTGAAGCTGAGCGCCCGTGACCGTACGTCCCACTGGATAGGAGAGTTGATTACGCCGTCCAACAACACAACCGACTGTTCCAGGGGGACTCCGGAGAATCCCAGATAAACCTTCGCAGGCCGTTTGTGAATGTCTACACGGTCCATGATCTCAGTCAAAGCACCATCAGTATCGGAGAGGGTGATGTCTACCGATTGTGAGATTCCTGAGCTGCCTACTTGGCTGACAGACTCCAGGTTGCTTATGGACACGATGCTCTTGTGGGCCCCCGTCACGGTGGTACTAGAGTACATCATCTCGGAACCGTCTACCCACTCGACGCCTACGAACAATACAACCTCCAAGCCTTGTTTCTTGGCTAGCGCGGTCTTGACTGCTTCACTGTAGTTTTTCATTGTTCGACTAATTCAAATGTTGTGGTGTAATGGTCTCGTGTGGTGCCGGAAAGTTCGATGGGGTTGAGATTCAGTCTCCCAACATAGTCCCTGCCCCTCCACACTGCGTGAAAAGATTTCCCTCTGTACCGTCTCACGAAATCCTGAAACTCTTCGGACTTCTCTTGAGTCAACGTGAACGACCAACGGTACCGTCGGTTGTTCTCGCCACGTTTGATGAACGTTCTGCGCGACCCGTCCTCCATGCGAACTATACGCACTTCTGATACAGCACCCATGTTGTTTCCCATCTCGGGAGGAGGGAGCAGCACGGTAGACGAGGGAGCCGGGAAGGGGGCTTCGATCCTGAAGTAGTTGGTCATGTTATACGATCGTGAAGGATGCGGAGTCTAAAAGAATTGATCCTGAGCTCACTTGTCTTGGTCTATTGAAGTTCACATTAACGGTGTCAGTAACAAATGTCTCCACACCTTGTCGAGTCCAGATACTTCCGTTACGTCCCAGCTCTTGGGAGAGGCCCAACTGCTGAATTGCGTACTCGCCGTCCAGTGCTACTCCCTCTACGTCGAAGTTAAGAGTCCAGTAGCCTTCGTTGTCTTCTGTGTAAACTTCACCAGGGTTAGTGACCACCACACGCCACGACACGCCGCGCCAATCCTTCAGCAAAATCTCCCTTCCCAATTCGTTAGACAAGAAATCCATCAGGAAGTCGAGGTCTGTTCGTTTGACCGCTGTGATAGTATACAACTGTGATTCTTCGACCGCGTCACCCACGCCCGAAAAGATATCTGACGATCCGTCAAAATATGTTCGGTTCACGCGGTTGAATGCGATTCGGCGAGTGTTGTCGGATTCTGGATTTCGTAGCTGAAGAACTTCGCCTGTAGCAAAAGACTGTAAGAACAGGGTATTTTTGTATTGTGGTTTCTTAGCGCTCGGAGCCGTGCCTCCGAGGCCGTGAAACATGTTGTGTGTCTTGCGAGCACATGATGATTCTATGTAGTAAGTTACCGCTTGGTTCAATCCTAGTACGTGTGAAATCTCGGGATTGAGGACTTTATTAACCGTGGTTGATACCGTGAATCCAAACGCGTTACTGGCATCATATCCGAATCCCCATTCCGCCGAGTCGGTAAGGCCCAGGTTGTTGCTCGCGCGGGCGAACATAGCTGAGTCAGTAAGGCCGAGAGTCGAGGACACGGCGTACTCTTTTACGCGTCCGGCTGTCGCCGTTAAACCAAGGTCGTGACTTACGTAATAGTTCTTGACTCCGAATTGGAACGTAGCAGCGTCAGTCAGACTAGCCGTGTTGAAACTGTTCTTACGAACGATAGGTAGGTGTACCAAGGCGGAGTCGGTCAGCCCTAGGGGGTGCGCAGCTTGACGTTGGTCGTGCAACAGAGCTTCGTCAGTCAGACCTAATTCTGAACTGGCGGAGGTTAATCCTCCCGGCACGAAAGAGTAGAATGCTACGTCATTAAACAACAGATCGGACGACGAGGGGATAGCGATAGTGTTCAACTCGAACACCGCTGAATCAGTTATCCCTAAAGATGAACTAGCCGATACCGGTAAGTCACCACCAGCAGACGGAACGATAACCGCCTGGACTTGGTAGTGGTACGATCTTATGGTCATTACTCGGTCATCCTTTGAGTGGCCTCAACGTCGTTCACGGAGGCAGTCGTCCACGCCGCGCTACCCGGTCCCGTAGGAAACATCTTACGAACAACGACATTCGCTGCCGTGGAAATTACCCCCATATCGGCTTCATCTGACACTCCGTTGTCGAAGCCGATATGGAGGTGGGGTGTGCCGTCTACCGCTTTGCATTCGACGTCGACCTGTAGACATTCAACAGACGAGGCCGATAGCGTATTGAGTTTATAGTGATCGTCGTCGCCACTGACGTCCGCCTCGACGTAGGTGCTGCCGGGGAGAGTACCGTTAATCATGGCGTAGTTGTTGACGCCAGTTGAGGCGGTCCAGTCATTCGGTGCAGAGTCAGATGCGGGAGCTAACCTTACAATTCTGCGGGGACCAATCGCGGCTGTGTGGGCAACTCCGTCCAGGGTGTAGACACACAAGTCATCGTACGAGGGGCGCGAGGTGCCGCTAGCTTCGAAAGACAGTCCCCACACGCTGTCGAGCACAAACTCCACTGATTCCTCACCACTATCTACAACCAGGTTCTGGTTGACGTACACTTTTATGAATCCGCCGTTACCACTGGACGTTGGCTTGTAGACGATCTCAACGTAGTGCCAGTTGCCTGCGATGAACGCGTCGGTCACAGTGGTAGTGTAACTTCGACCGTTCACTACCAAATCCTTGCCAGAGTTAGTGTTACGCAGAAGGATGTTCCCGTTGTTGGGGGTGGAGCCCACTAACTTGAGGGTCCGTAGAAAAATGTTCGTACCACTTTCATCTGCAGGTACTTGGTAACGAAACCCTATCACGAACGTAGGGACGGACGCGTTCATCCGAACTTTATAGGCGGCAGGGAACTCGTACCTTATCTCAGCGTTGCGGACAGGGTTGTCTGAGAACTTAATCGCGAACGTACCGTCAGTCTGATCGTTGTCAACCAGCGTCGGTCCGACTGTTGTCGAATTCGACTTCCTGAGTTCCATGCTCGGCCTCCGGTCGATGTTGCTAGTAACATCGGCTGCGGAGGTGGTCTTGTCTCCATAGACCTCAAACCCGTCTGCTAGTATCCAAGTCATTTGACTTAACCGTTGATGGAGTAAGTGACCTTGAGGGTGTCACCGTTGGTCACGGCGGCATTACTGCCGAACGTGGCGGTGGACCATAACGTACCAGTGGAGCCGCCCTTGGTGCTGACACTGATGATGAAGACACCCTTGATGGTGGCAGTAGCGTCCATCGAGAAGTCAGCCGACACGCTGTTCGACATCGTGCGAGCAGCCGTAGCGTCATTTGCCCAAGTCACACGGGTAGTTTCCGAATAGTCTTGGTTTTCGATCCATCCCGAGTGCGATGCGGCAGTGTCGGAGGCCGAGAGCGCGCTGAAGGAGGCGTTGTCGATCAGGCCGACGTACCACGTGGTGGTAACTGAACCGGAGTCGAATCCAGCATTCAGCAAGTACGCAACACCCACGTCGGTAATGCCGTTGGGGAAGTCTTGTTCCCATTTGGTATTGCCTTCTGAGTCGATGCACAATACAGAGAATTTGCCTTTGAGTCCAGGCTTGTTGTTTACATTCATAGCTTCATTGTTCCTCGTCGGAGTTCGCGCTTGATGGAAAGACCAACTTCTCTCGCGGTCTGAGAAGGTAGTTGTGACTGGGATGTTACGTTGATGTCTCCGATGGTGATGTTGGTGTTTCCACCTCCGCCGCCACCGGGTTTGTTACCTGCGTTGATAGCCTGTAGTTGAGGGAGGAAGTTCGCAGTCGCGCGCTGGTTGGCTACGAACTCCCCCGGTGCAAGCATGGTAGCTTGCGTATCTTGTCCACGGCTCTTGCCGCCGTTCGCCATGTACTGAAGTCCGCCGTTGTAAGCATAGCCCTGGCCGCCTGCTGCTGCAGCCTGTTGAGCTGCTGCTGCTGCTGCTGCAGCTGCTGCTGCCATTGCCCAGTATGCTTGCGAGGCGGCGTTGGCCGAACCGGTTAGCGCGTTGGTAGCAGAGTTCAGGGAACTCATGCTACTTTCGGAAGACATTGCTGCTTCCCCGATTCGGCTAGTTGATGCTGTCGCGGCATCAGCAGAAACGGTGATTCCGTCCACTTCGATTTTAGCTTGTTTGACTTCTGAAGAATCGACGTCCAAGATAACCTTGTTGCTGTCGTTCCCGTTGATGAAGTCGGTCAAGTTCTGAAGGTCCATCTTAGGTTCCGCTCCCAGCAGGGGTTTGGTACCGATGACTTCAATCTGCGTTTCGGTGGCGTCCAGTTGGTGCTTGATTACGTCCAGCAATTTCTCCGCGTTACCAAAACCGAACGTGGAGTTTCTGTTGAACATATCACCTTGAACTGTTTTCAGTTCGTTGTAGATACCGATCAGTTTGCTGCGATAAGACTGAGCCTGTGCCTCAGTCATGCTACTGATCTCCGTGATGCCAGCGCTAGCCTCCCCCATCAGTTCCTTGATGGCGGTCCTCTGGTGTCCGAAGGTAGCGTTGTTCACGGCTTCCTTCAGTTGCGCCTGACCCTCGGTAATGGCTTTAGTGATTTCCAGGGAACTCGCAGCAGCTTGGGCGTCCGCCTTCGCAGTCTCTACAACGTACTCCTTGATTATACGGGCCCGCTCTTCCAACTGCTCGGTTGGATTCACGTTAGAGATATCCTTGAATCGCTCCGTCAGTTCTGCATTCGCACCTCCGTCGATTCGAGAAATCAAATCTACGGTGGCCTCGAAGCGAGCTCCGGACAAATCACTTTGCAGTTGGTTGACGGCGCTGGTCCAATCTATACGCACGTTGGCCATACCCTCGGAGAAACGTTGCTCGACTTGCTTCGCAAGTTCGTCAATGTCCAACGCCTTCAACAAAGGAGAGTCCGAGAATTCCCCGAACGACTCTTCAATTCGTTTTATTTCTGCACGAACCTTACCCGCCTCGATAGCGAACACTTTAGGGTCAATCAAACCCTTTGCCGCTTTCTCTTCGAGCTCGGTCAGTCCGTCGAGTTGATCCTTCACGGCCAACTTCTGTTCTTCATTCAAGAACTCAAGTCGCTTGTGTTCCTTCTCATGATAGTTTTTGTTTTGCGCTTCCAGCTGGTCCTGGAATCCCATCAGGCTCTCAATGCGTCCTTCCCGAATCCGTTGCAACTGCTCTTCGGCTTTCTCCACTAAGAAGACGTTCTTGGAAGTCTTCGCCAATTCCAGGGAGTAACGAGCGGCTGCTTCTGCTGCGTCGACTGTAGCCAGGGCGGCGTTCCTTGACTCTTCACTAAGACCTGCCGAGCTGACCGCCTTGGAGGCCGCTTCGATTTCGTTGTAGGAGTGAGCGAGAGCTTTGTTAGCCTTCTGCATGTCTGACAAGCCGTCCAACGATTTCTTAAAGTTGCTATCGTCGAGCTTACGTTGTTCGGACAGAATCTGCTTAGTCAGACTTAGTATTTCGCCGTCTATACCTTTGATCGTGGATTTGATTCGGTCCAGGATACGTTCCCGTCCGTCAGCAAACGATTCTAAGAGGTCGCTCCCCCGCGCCTTGATCTGCGAACTTGTTTCGTTGAAGTCATCTATCAGGCTGCTAGAGGCGTTGCGGGACGCCTCAATTGTTTTGTTGAGAATTGTGTTCGTATTTTCAAACGCTGCGTTGAGTTCTTTGATCTTATCGGAATTGATCTGATTAGTTTTTTGGATCAATACCTCAAGTTCCTTGACTCGCAGCTTCGCCATTTCGTCGTTGAGTTTCGCGGTGGACTCCCGCCATGAGTCAATCTGATTACTGATGAACAGACCACCGGCCACCCCGGCTGTGAACGCTGCCAGAGGTGGGAACAAAGTTGAGAATGCCGTGGCGGCAGTGCCTGCTGATGCTGCTGCTGCAGCTGCACGAACTTGCATCGTGAGGAATGCCCCACCTGCGATGGTAGCCGCGCCACCTAATGAGATCAGAGCTGTTTCTGCTGAAGCGGAATCGTCGATGACCGCAAGGAATGCCTCTGTAGCACGATTCCTCATCTTCAATGCCGAAGCGCCGATCTCCGTGAAGACTACTTCCATCTTAGCTGCATTAACCTGAGCAGCCGTGGCGTCCAGTGCGTTGATGTCCGCAACCTTATCCGCAAGACCTTCTGCAGATTCCCGCATAATGTCCATGGTGTTAGCAGCCAACTTGCCGTCTTGTGCCAAGATGTTCACGACACCCAAGTTACCCCGGATTGTATTGAACAGTTTAGCGATGGCGGTCTCGTTGCCGCCCACTTCATCCGTGATAAGTTGCAGTGCCGCCGTCAAGTCGCCGCCCGTACGTTCTGCGAGCTCCTTAAAACCTTCTACGCGCAGGCGCGTGAACACCTTCCGCATTTCGTCGGTAGGCTTGATGAGTTTGTTGAACACGTTCCGTAACTGAGTCATTGCCGTAGCAGAGTCAATACCGGCCAACGACGCAGTGGCCACCGCATTCATGCTCTGCTCGAAGCTGAGACCCAACTGCTCCCCCAATGGGATGACAGTACCCATGCCGCGAGCCAAGTCGTCGAGCGTAACACGTCCCGCGTTGATGGCTCCGAACAACGTACCTGCGGCAGTGGCAGCATCGTTGCTATCTTCGCCGTATACCTTGATGACAGAGGACAATACGTTGACCGCGTCTGTCAACGTTCCGCCCGTCACCTTTGCAAGGCTGGCAGCTTGGCCTTCCAGCAACTCAAACGTCTGGTCAGTTGTGCCCAAGTCGTTCTGCAACGCCTCGAACACAGCCTTGGAGGTTTCGCTCAGGTCGCGGCCAATGGTCGTAGACAACTTCTTGATACGAGCATCCAGATCGTCGAAGTTCGTTTCGCTTTGATTGGCGATGGCGTTGATACGGCCCAACGACAACTCGAACTTTTGGGCTGCGTCGGCGGAGTCGAAGAAACCTTGCTTGAGAGCTGTGACTGCGCGGTACAGAACTTGTGTCTGGACGATACGGGAGATAGACTCCCAAGATAGCAGAAGACGTTGTGCCCCCCTCCCTGCTACTTCTGTAGACCTTCCAACCGCTTCAGTTCCCCGTTGCAGTCTCTCGGCAGCGGCAGCAGCGCCCTCAAAGACTCCTTCTATCTCTCCGTTGGCGTTGATACGAAAGTTTTCGAGAGCAGCGTTGGCTTGAGTGGTGGCACGACTCAAACGACCCATTTCACCAATCGCTTGGCTGGCGTCCAGGGTAACGTTGCTGTTGATGTCCGACACTGATTATTTCCGGTTGGATAGATAGAGTTTAGGGGCGGGAACCTTGGCGAGGTATTCCTTTACTGCCTCGTCCGCCTTGACTCGAAAGTTGTAAGGTGTAGGCTCTCTGAGACTTCCGAACAAACCATGTGTTCTGGGCGCCACCCTCTGCGTTTCGTTGATTACCAAGTATCTGAGTTGAGTTTCGTAATAGAAACCCCAACTTCCGGGACCGTGGCGAGTCAAGCCTCCCGAGCTGTTTAGTCTGCCAAGAGAGATTCTATCTGGTGCTTCCCACAAACTAAAGACACTGACCGACTCACCGACCGCGTTACCTAACGCTTCGAGGGTGGCCATGGAAGCTCCAGACCAAACCGGAATTATGTCTGCCGCAGTCCTCACCCAGATTCGTGCAGCCTTCTCGATAGTCTCCTTAGCAAATCTCTCGTACTCCCCGGCGTAATCGTCGGGCATTGCTATTAGAGATATGTTGCCACGGAACCTCATTTCTTGATTTTACTTTCCACGGGGGTTTCGTCGTGTTCCCTTGTTTGATGGAACGCAATAATCTTGGCTTGAGTCTGGACGTCACAATCGTCGAACGATGGTTTCACGCCAGGAGGTCTACAGCCTATACGCTCGCAGGCGGACCAGATTGCGTAATCGGCTGTTCTATACCTTGGCCAGAGTGAGCGACCTACAGCGCCAGCACCTGACCACGTAGAAAAGACTCCCGCGCGGCCTTGAGCTTTTCCTCGTTCAAGGCGTTGGCGTCAATGACGCACTGCTGGACGCGCTGAATTTCGACAGAGCAGAGCCCTCCGGCCTCCAGGTCGGACACCCAATTGCCCCAGGTTGATGGGCTGTCCAGCTTGACGGTGTCCCATTCAATGTTGGAAGGCTCCAAAGACTTGACGCAAATGAATGCGTGTCGACGCGTCGCCCAGACGTTGACCGCCTCAAGGAATGCCTTAGCAGTCGTATCTACTTCTTCGCCCCTTGAGGTGACCTTGACGGGCGCTTTAGGGCGGGGGCAGGCTGTTTCAAATTCGTCCATGCTGAGAACTGCTTGTGCTTTGAACACAAGGTCGTTACCATCGGGACGGGGGAGGACGAGAACTTCAGTAGCTCGCGTCGGGGTTACACCACCAATCTTCATCTGCTTGTACTCCAGTAGTTGCAAAATCGGAGAAATAAAAGGGTGACCGCCACGTTAGCGGCCACCTCGTAGGATCAATTAGGCACAGTCGCCATGGTTGGATCGGATCGTCGTGGTCTCAGTTGCATTGCACTGACCACTAACACTGATCGACGCATCCGCGACGGAGTAGTCCAGGCCCTCGTAACGGAAGTCGGGCATGAGGATTTCTTGGTCCTCGTCCGCGCCGCACGCTACGCAGTGAACTGCGATGATGTCGATGGCGTACGGTTCGCACAAATCACTTGAGCTGGAAACCCATTCCGACGCGTTGCCGATTCGCTTGAGGCAATCGACGGGAGTCGGGGGTTTGGCGGTCGAGGCGGTCACGTACTCAAACGTGAAGGCCAAGTCAACCGATACGGGCTGGTCAGCGCCTTGACGAACCGTGTCGAGACGATCGCGGTCCAAGTCGTAGATGAACTCACGTGACTCTGACCACGACAGGTCGCCTTCGCCGATCTTGATCTCCAGCCGTTGTGGCAGGAAGGTGATGACGCTATCGTCTGCGACGGTACCAGTAGCCTTCACGGGCGTAAAGGTAATGTCGGTCGTGGTACCCGACGACGGTGTCCGTGCCGTCACAGTGTAGACGGTCGAGTCGCCAGCGAAAGTCAGACGGGCACCCACTGGTACCTGATCCGTGACGTTGGCATTGAGGGCAACCGTGTCAATGGTGGCGGTCGAGTCGGTGGCGACTACGCCCGCAGCTTGGTCGACTGCGGCGGTCCCGGCGAGACCGTCTTGCAAGTAAATGGATGTGTCACGAAGTTGAATACGTGCCATGGGAAGTCGTTCCTATAAGGAGGGGTTGTTAAAGAGTGATTTCGTACTTGGCGACGATCGCGCTTTGTACTACTTCTGTATGAGGGTCGATCTTGCCGAAGTTCGCGACCCGGATCGGTTCGGGCGCGGTGCGGTCAAAGTCGAGGCAACCTACCTGTACTACTCCGTCGTACACCGGGATTACGTTTGACAGTAGCGCCAGCAAGGTGCCCATGCGGTTCGGCGTTAAGAATCCATTCTCGGAATCCTTTTCCAGGTCGGTCATCATGACCATAACCTCGAACTTGTACCTGACTTGTCCGCCAGCCTCAAACCTGGGAGCGGGACCAGTCACTCGTAGGACCAGGGAATCCTTTCGGAACCAATCCTTATGTTCCCGGTCAACTCCCTCAACGAAGAACTTGAGGCCAAGGGTGACCGCTACCGGCTGGATTAAACGGGCTAGGCTGCTGAGCACCCAGGTTCCGATTTTAGGTTCGATCATTCTTGTGAGCCTCGCGCGGACTTAACTGTTACGACAAGTCCTCCGTCAAACTGTTGTACGTCGGAGACTTTGTACCACACGCCCAACCATTGAACCTCTTGGGTAGAATCCACTTCTCCCCAGCCTTTAATATCTCGTTCGCAGATTAGGAAGTGGGAAGACTCAACGTCTTGCCCAGCACCTCCCTGCCACGCGAATTGTCGCATGGCCTGCATCATTGCCGCTGTGTACGTCACAGTTCGACTTGTTATAGGCGGAACGTACACTGCGTTGCGAATCGTCGCTTGAGTGTAGTTCCTGACCCTATCGCCGGTTATGTAATCGGTGCTGGACGTGTCCGCACGTCTGATTACTATTAAGGCCCCGTACCGTCGAGTGATATTGTAGAACGTCCGCTTCTGTGCGCGGTCGACGCGCGGGTTGCGGTTCGGTTCCATTATCGACTCCTGATGAGGGCCTGCAATTCAGCAATAGCAGTTGTGTTGCGTTCCAGGGCTCGTCTCGTTTCGAGGTTCCCTGCTTTGATCTCCATGAGAGCCTGAAGGATCATAGAGCGGTCTTGGTAGTACGGTGAGTGTACCTCTACCATATCCTTGACTTTGGCTTCCGTCGGTCGGTCATTGACAGACGTTACCGCCCAGGCAGAGACCGATGCCACGGATGACAGAGCTACGCCAAGGATGGCGACCATCACTGATCGGGGAACTCGGTACGATTCGTCGTCGTCTGATGCCATGGTATTGATTCCGTTCGGTTGTTTCGTAAGATGCGGGAGGTGGACTCGAACCACCGACCTTTTGCGTATGAGGCAAACAAGCTACCACTGCTCCACCCCGCATTGATAACAGGGGCCTGCCATTGTAACAGGCCCCGTGTTATAGTTCAGCTTAGCCGTGAACGACGCAGGCGAGGCGTTCGTCCAAGATGGCGACTCCGCAAAGGACGTCGAAGGTCACTCGCGTGCCTTGAGCCTTGGAGTCGTACTGCATCGTCACTCGGATGGCGAGGCCGTCGAAGCTGGCAACCGCGCTGCGGGCACCCATTTCGTTGGCAATGGATGCCAGAGGTCGACTGACCAAGGCCACTGAGTTGCGAGTGAAGGCGATCGATCGGCTACCGGCAGGGCCAGGGTAGCAATCATCTGCAGCCGTGATGGCGACGTCCAGGGGGCGGTCGAGCAACAGTTCGTACTCGGTGGTCGAAGTCTTGTCTGCGGCCAACACGGTGTACGTGTGGCTGCCAGCGCCCTTACCGAAGGTCACGATCTGACCGACTTGTGGACCCTTGTTGGCAGCGAAGCCGTCGACAGTGATCTCTTTCACGTAGCCTTTGGGGCGAGTCGTCTTGACGGCACAAGCCTTGTAGACGATGACGTCCGCGCCGGAGAGGACAGGAGCCTTCAAGCCTTCGGTCAACGTGATATCTGATGCGGCAGTGTCAGCAGTTGCCGACAGGATGCGGTGGAGGTACGAGCTACCTTCGATGGTGACATACTCGCCACCGGTGTTCATGACGTCAGCGATCAGGTTGGTCGCTTCGATGACGGTGCTGCCTTCGGCTTCCGCGCCGTCAGTAACACCAGCCGACACTTCGCAGTCTGCATAGTTGACGTGAGCAACGTTCTGATCCATGAAGGTATCGAATCCGTAAATTCGTCCGACGCTAGCTTCGCGCAGTGCGGTACCTTGATCGCCGCGCTTGTCTGCTTCGACCACGATGCCGGCTCCGAGAGCTGCGCGATTGAAGCGGCTCGACATAACGAGGTAACGTCCGCTCTTCGTGGCGCGGTTGTCATTCAGCTTTTCGTCCGCGTCCAAGACATACTGATCGACGTTCAGGTCGCTCACGCTGTTGGCTTCACCAACTTGGTTAGCGAGCAAACGACAAGTTTGTCCGGCCAACACTTGGTCAACCTTTTCTGCGATCTCGCGCGCGGCGGGCTCCATGTATCGCTCAAGCAAGTCCGGGAGGGCTTTGCTCAGTTCGCCGTCTTTGATGACGTACGAGACGTGGAAGTGTTGGTCCAAGGGAACCGGAATGTTCGGGCTCTTGGCGTCTTGGTCAGTAACGTCGTCCGCGTCGGTTTTACGCTTTCCGCTGAAGTCGGCGGGGCGGCTAGTGTTCACAACGTCGCCTTCGTTGGCGATGATGTTTTCAAAGTCACGGTGAACGAGGCTTGCCATGACCGTGTTGGACATAAGTGTAAGCAAGGCTTCACGGCTCCAGATTTCTGGAATCAGTGCGGCGTTGTCGTTGGCTTTTGCAATCAAGCGAGTGGAAGCCGCGACTACTGCGAGGATCATGTTGAACATGCTGAAAAGTTTTCCTGGTTTGGGGATTGGTTTGTAAAGAGAGCCCGGTGGAACCGGTGAGACCCGCTGAGCGGTAAGAGTTTAGAATCCGCGCTTGTCGCGCAGTCCGTATTGTTGTTTGATCGCGTCGCGATTGGCAAAGTATTCTGCGTCCGACATCTTGCTGACGTCTACGCGCTGCTTACCTGCGAAGCTGGCGTTGCTGCCCTCTCCGATACCTTTCGCGACGTTGCCACGGAAAAGGTTTCCATATTTGGAAACGTCGTTCTTCATGTCTTCGATCGCTTCTGCGGGAGTCACGTAGACTTCCGAAACGGTGCCGTCTTCCGTTTTCTTCTGTACCTTCACACGGGGAACGTAGCGACCGGTCTCTTCGCCTTGTTCGTTCGTCTCCGCTACAACTTCGACCCGTGGGCCGATGATGGAGATAAACTGTTCGGGGTTGTACGCATCGCTTTGGCTTGCTGCCGCAAGGATCGCGTTGTCTCGGGTTTGAGTCTCAAAGAGGCTGCGGTAGCGGTCGCGCTCGCCAGTGGTGGATTCGAGGCGGGTGTTGAACTCCCCCTCTCGTTTCTTGGCTTCGTACGAGCGCTGTTGTTCGGTTGTTCGTAGCTGCGCTTGGACTTGCTCCAATTCTCCTTGCAGCTCACCCTTCTCCTTGGTCGTCAGACTCTGCGATTGGAGGAGGGTCTCGTAGCGTCGCTCAGTTTGTTCCAACTGACTGCGGACTTTCTTGACTCGTTTGACGACGATGTCATTCACCAGAGTTTGCTGCTCGGGGGTGAACTTGCCGGTGATCTCACCAGCGTCTCCGTCGTCTCCATCGGGGGCAATATCACCGCCGTCGTTGTCTCGTGCGATGAACGGACGGGAAGCCAGCATGAGCTGGAAACGGGTGATTTTCATAAATGCCCTGTGAGTGTTTCAGGTGTTACTTTACCCCAGGAATCGCTGGGTCGATAAATTCTGATTCTGTCTTGCAAGGTTTACAAGATGGGACGACGTTGCTGGGCCATGTTTTGCACCGAGGGTTTCGTCTCTCCGCATTCGGTGCAGGTTTTCATGAAAAGTGGTCCAGTGACTTAGCTATAATAAAATTGTCCAGTTCTCGACAAATCGAGGCGTTATTCTGGGAATTTTCCCAAAATACTTTTCTTAGCCCTTGTTTACCGAAAAACTCGTGTTAATCCCTAGGAACGGAAGAATCAGAGCCCAGGCGGAAGGACTTGGTACCAAATTAGCGATATGCTGCATTGGTCCCTTGTCGGTCGCGAACTCCGTCCGGACGGGGCCGAACGTCTCGACCTTCACGTTCTGACTCTCAAAATCTGCGTCGGGGTCTCGTCCGCCGATCAGGGCGTCGGCAATCAGGTACACGGCCTGGACAATCCCAGCGGGGACGTCTACCGTCCCGCCAATCAGGCAAGTCTCGCGCACGCGCGGGAACTCCAGGCCCTGGTTGGGGTCCGTCTTCTGTCCCACGAAATTGAACTTTTCAATTAGCTCGGTGGCCGTATAGAGCGACTTGACTTTGTCGTCCAGGGAGGCGTTCAGCCAATCCCACGCGTGGACTCGTCTGGCGTGCATCAGGTCGCCTCCGGTGACCGTCCCGTAGTAGAACTGCCTAACGTCGCCCAACAGCGTGTCAGAGGCTCCTGGGTCCGCTCCTGCCTGTACGTAAACAAACGGGGCGTCGGTCGACGCCGGGTAGATACCTGGGAAGTTGACGTCCTCCACGATCGGGGCTACGTCTGTTGCCCACGGTTCGGAACCTGCGACGGCCTTCCCGTAGAGGGTGGCCGTGGACGTGAAGATCAGGTGCTTAGTTGCCATTGTCGGGTTTCTCTTTCTTTTCTGTGCTGCCGCTATTGGGGTCGCTGTCTAATTCGGGTGCGCCACGGGACGCGGGATTCTTAGCGCCAGGAACCTGTGCTCCCGGCTGCTCGTCTTTGGGAGTCTGCGCTGCCAGGGTTTGGGCGATGCGATCCGCGCGGTCGGTCTTAGCCTGCTCGATGACCTTCTCGGAGTCGTATCCCAGCGCCTCGGATGCGGTCTTGTCGTCCACGAGTCCGGACTGGTGTGCGCGTAGGGTGATATCTGGATCGCTCATGATGTAGGCGTTGGAGTCGATCTTGCGATAGATGGCATCTAGTTCCGATTGTGGTAGCTTCCCGTTCAGGAGGGTGTCCACGATCATCTTGGAAGCCACTCGCTTGAGCTCCTTGGTAGGCAGCCGTTCGACCAGCTTCAGTGTCTTGTCCGCCTCGTCCAGTCGGTCTTCGTCGGACTTCAGGACGTAGCGATCAGGGTAGCTGACCGTGGCGGGTTTTGGGTTCCGGACATTTTCGTACTCGGCCCACACGTCGGTGATGGCCTTCTCGCCCCGCGCCAGCTCCAGGCCGATGAAGGACAGCCCGGCTTCGAGTCCGCCCTGTCCGACTTTCTTCGACTCTGCCGACTCTGTGCGGCTCCCTGCCTTACTCTGAACGGCAAGGTTGATGAGTGCGCGGATGTTGTCTTCGAGTCGCTCTTGCAACTTGATGGACGCCAACAACGGTTCGGTCGGTGGTGCGATGAAGGCGGGAGGCTTTTCGTTGACGCCGTAGAATCGACCTTTGCCTGCGCCGACGTTCTCACTTTTCTTCTGGCTTCCAGACGCGCTCTCGGGGCCCTTGAGGTGGTCGCCGGCGGCGAACGCATCCCGCTGGATTGTGAGGAACGGTGCGTTGGACTTGATTGCGTAGAAGACGTCGGAGCTCGACAGGTTGAGCAAGGACTTCTGGTAGGACGCTACATCCTTCATCAGCGACTCGCCGATATCAAACAACACGAACGGAACGCGTCGCAAATTGGTCAACACCGCTCCATCTTCCATGGAGTCGTCGCGCGTCTTTACGTTGCCTTCGGCGTCATACAACTTGAACCACACAAGCCCTTGCTCATCTTTCCAGACGAGTCGGAATTGTTGTTCGGTTCCGCTGGGCAATGAGATGCCGGGGCCTAGGGAGGTTTGCACGGTGACATTGTGGTCCCGGAGTAACACGCATTGAAACTCGCCTCCCCGGCCTCGCGGCGCTAACGAGTAGGACAAAATGTCCTCGATTGCGTATGGTGTGATGTACGGCGGAAAGGATTGATCCGCCAACGTTGGACCTGTAGGCGCTGCAGCGTCTACGTAGACGCCAACCTTACCCATGACCAACAGATCGGTCAAGACTTTACGCCCGATGAATGTGTCCATGGTGGACCCTTCGCCGTCCACGCCACCACCCCTACCTGCGACAGCATCCTGATAATTCGCGGAGCCGCCGACACGAGTTACACCGACCAAGCGCTGGTAAATGTTGTTGCGGACGTCCAGTAGGGCGGCCTTGGCGAACGTAGGGATCGGAGTCAGGTCGCGCCGCAGAAGAAATTCTTCTTGTGTTTCGCGCTCACCAAACTTGACCAAGTAGTGATCCCGATAATATTCTCCGCCCGTGAACGTGTCGCGCCACGTCTCCCAGTCCATTGAGTCGGACAGGTAGTTCGGGTGACGTAACGAAAGGATCAGATTGGGTTTTGTCATTATAGTTTTTCCTCAGCCGAGATAGCTCGACCTGTTGATTGTTTGTAACCCATGAAGTGTGCGACTTCTGCATACGCTGCGGAGTGGCCGAAGTGATCGTCGGCGATCGCTTTGTAGACTGCGCGCGGCAGTCCCATTTCATCCATTTCGTATGTTCGCACGCTGGCCTTCAAGTGCTCGCGCGCGACGGCTGGGAACTGACTCGGGATGGTGACCATGCTCTTGTGGAATCTGCCGAGCGACAGGTCCAAGAAGACTGTCCGGTCCACTGTCAGGATGGGGACGCCGTGTTCATCTTCTGTAACTTTGATTTCGTTGCCCGTTGTTCCGCGCCGGTACTGGCACATGGCAGCGAAGCCTTTGAACTTGCGGCAGAAGCGTCTGGCGTTTACCGTGTCGGGGTGACTGTCCACAACACAATACTTGACTTGCCACTCACCCATCAGGTTCGCAACGGACGACCAGTCTTCTGCAGGTATCCGGATCAACTGTAGCACTTCGGCCTTTGAGCTTTCGTACGGGAAAGGTCCAGGGTTTCGATCGTACTTGATTTCGTGAATCCAACAGTCGAGGAACGAACCAACGTCCACGCCCATGTAAATGTTACGACTACTGTCTTGTGGTCGGTCCGATCCGAGTTGGCGTGAGCGATCGTAGCAGGCGTCAATGATGATGTCGTTAAGGCGCGCACCCTCTGCCAGGTGAGGCTCGCCCATCTTCTGGTTCTTAAATTCGATAGCGGCCAAGTCGGAGAGCTGCGCTTTGTGATGTGCGTTAGCCATTTCTTGCGGAGTCACCGTTGTGCTGAACATCTGATTGATGCTGAACGACCGGTGCCCTTGAACGTTTGATCTACCTGCAACCCAGGCCGCTTCGCCCATCCATTCCATCTTGGTCTCGTGTGGCAGAACATTCTTGCATTCGTTGCAAATGTAAGCCGAACGTGCGCTCTCCGGATCGCCGGGGTACTCGCCTGCAATGATGGCGTTGTCCGGCCATCGCAGTGTAATACGTTTGCTGCAGCTCGGGCAGGGGAAGAAGAATTCTTCTTGTGTTCCGAACGCGAACTGTTTGTCAATTCCGAATTCCGGAATCGTTGGTGTGCTCAAGGCGAACAGGTACTTAGTCAACTGACCGCTGAGGCGCTCTAGCACGAGGTCGTATGTACCGTCCGCGCAGCGGTCATACTCGTCGATGATCGCGGTCGATACTGGGACCGATACGAGACCTCGGCTGGACACTGAGCCTCGGATGTAAAGGTTGGCGCGCGAAGCGGTGGTCTTCAGACCTACGCTATCGCCACCGCTGAACATGTCCTTCAGCTCGGGTGACAGTTCCGTGAGCGCGTCGAGACGGCCTTTCGAGAAGTCTCCTGCGAGACCCTGTGTCGGTAGAACGTACAGACAATCTTGATTTCGTTCGCCGACAACATACAACGCACGGATCATACCAGCAACGCTGAAGCCCATCTGCGCAGCTTTCTTAACCGTGACCATTCCTTCGTCGATGTCAAGAATCTCGCGCTCCCACGGGAAACGGTCGAACTTCATGAGACCGGGAAACGGGTTCGGTGTGTGAACACGTCTCTCCGCCCAACGCGAACACGTAGTCAGGCTTGAGTCTACAAGCTGCTTCGAGATTCTATCGGAGAGACCAAACTTCATTTGCCGGTGATGTTGTAATTGGGAACAGTTACTTCCTCGGTGACGCCGTGAACAGTGTTCACCTCGACTTTCTTGGCGCGGGGTTTCCTTTTCTTAGGAACATCTTCCTCTGCTACAATTCGTTCGGAGCCGTCGTCCGCGAACATGATAACTAAGCCAAGGATACGCATGATAGCCTCACGGTGTTTCCACAACCACTCTCCCCACGCGCGCAGGCGGTCGACCCAGCGGTCGCCCTTCTCGGTGTGGTATAAATCGTTGAGTGCGCGGAAGCGGGTAGGGTCGTCAAGCCGTTTGTTGATTAAGGCGATGGTCGCCTTATCATTCCCAACCATCCTCTTCTGAATCATGCCCCTCAGCAGCTTCGTCCGGTGCAATCGTTTCTTCATGTTCGTCTCCAGGGGCCGCAGTGCTCAGCGACCAGTTTATAAATAGGATGGTGATGTTGGCTACGGCCATCGTGGCCAGCACAGTTCGGCTTGGGTCGAATGCCAGAGCTGTCCAGAAACTCGTACAGTAGGCGCAGTGTAGGGGTTTCTTGATCCAACGCCGTAGCGGTGCAGCAATCTCAGAGCTTACCAGAAGCGTGGCAAGAGTCCCCGCCGAGAGTCCTGCGATAATGATGCTTTCCATAAGTGTGCCTTTGCTTGGTCTTGGGAGATCATCCCCTCTTGCCGTTGGGACAGGAGGGACTTTGTTTCGGAGTTGTACCACGTCACGGTCGGCACTACGTTCGGTCGACTCTTCATTGCCAAGGTGACCAACTCTTGCGTAGCGTATGGGTACTTGCCAACGGACTGGTTCGGGTGATCGATGTCGATGTAGACTACTTGATAGCCCTGCGCGCGCAGGAGAGCCCAAGTGGGGCGCATACGCTGGCAAGGTCCACACCACGAGGCGCTGTAAACCACAAGCACGTCACCCTTACCTGCAGGGATGGTTTCGCTCTGCGGTGAAGGCTTCACGCCGATATCGTATTTAGAATCTTGACGATCTGCTTGTAGGTCAGCAGGAACTTCTGCTTGTAGGACAGATTGGGACGCGACCAGATACGATAGACACGTAAGTAGGACAACATAGGTTTTCATTCTATTCTTCAGGTGAAAAGGTGATGGCGTACGCGTCACCGTAGCTTAACATTCTGACTGCGTCGTGGCGGCTGACCCAGAAGCTGCCATCCATTTCGTCGCCGAGGAACTTCGGTCCGCTGACCCAGCCCGTGCCCCAACTGTTCAGCAGTAAGGCTTGTTTATTTTGGCCGTCACTGACTCCGCAAATTAACATGGCGTGTGACCACTTACTCCACCAACGTGATCGTAACCTACCGAGGCTGTCTCGTGACTGTCCAGAATGTTGTCCGAATCCTACTGGACTACCTACAACAACGGGGTGACCGGAAGCAATTGCTCCACGTAACTCTTCCCACGTCTTGATCTTGACAAAAGAGAAACGTTTAGTTTCCGCGATGTAATCAAAGGCGAGAGGTGGGCCGCGTTCCCAGTTGTTGGCCAGCGCGGAACTGTATTCTGTAAGGTCGACTCCGAGCAGAGCGTAGTTCTGGGCCTTGATGGCTCCGATATCGTGCAACGTCTGCATGGCCCACGCGCAGTTGCTACCGGCACCGTGCTTCTTGTTAAAATACGCGCGGCTTCTGCCGTACACCCACTCCGCGCTGTACCGGTCTCCTGTCAACATTTCAAGACCCTTTGCCACTGCGCAACCAACACATGAACCGGAGTTGCCTTGCTGCATGGCCTGGGTGTTGTGGGTACGGTACAATACCGACGTGACGTTACGGCCCGCGTTGTGCCATTCTCTGGGATACGTATCAGCCGTGATGGGCGGCTGAGCTGCCCAGATCGTAACGGCCATGTAGACCGCTGTTAGTATTGGGTTCATGCTGGTGTGTCCTGCCAAAAGTTGTGCCCTGCATCATCACGGTCTACTAAGGTGAACGATTTTGTGCCTGCCTCGTTTGACACTGTATTGCCGCTACCCTCATCCATTTTGAATAGATCGGTCACTCCTCCCACGGTCACCGACATGTTTCGCATCCTGCCTGTCATCGGGGAGGGATAGGTGGCAGTGCTCTGGATGAAACCAGAACCAATAACTTGGTATGCGTTGACGAAATAGCTGGGTGAGTCCGAAATAAAGATTCCTTCATCGTTGAAGTACATCTTAAAATCGTTTGTGGTGTACGTCACCTTCAACTTGTGCCAAACTCCTGATGTCAACGGGGTCGTCAAGGTTGCAGGACTGAAGCCGCTGCTGTCCCACTTGGTAGCGCTAGCCCCTGCAAATACTACGCTGGTCGTTGTGTTATTTGTAGCAATGGAAAAGAAGCGTGTGTCTGCTGCCACCAAGCCGTTATACGAAAGTCCGCTATTGGTCAGCATGAAGTCGACTTCGTAAGAAAACGCCGTCTTCGTGGTTGGGAATAGGTTACTAATGTGACCGTACTGCGCCCCTCCGAAGTAGATTCCGTTGTCACCGCCACCGCCGCCACCGCCACCGCCGCCGCCACCGCCACCCTGTAACAGGCTGCGGACAAGTGCGTTGTAGTATGATCGTCGTCGCATCTTAGAAACTCAGTGCGTGGATTTTCTGATCCGCTGCCGATGCAATCAAATACACGTCGTATTCGTGACGAGCGGGTAGTAAGAGGGAGTTGCCAGCCGATAGAGGGAAGCCGTCGGTAGCGTCGTTGTCGCCTGCTGTCAAGTTGCTTCGGACACCGACGTACACTACACCTGCGTTGTCTCCATTGGCGAGAATCTGCACACCGTTGGTCAGTGTGCGACCGTCCGCGCTCAGGGTTGTGACGGTCGCGCCAACGGTCTTGCTGACGGTGTTGACGTTTGCGAAACCTTGTTTGGCATTATTGACTGATCTTGGCATCTTTCCAGAGTCCTCGGCTTGTGTGGGTGTTGGAATATCGGTTCAGTCCGGTACCGATTTCTTCAAAGGCGCGGCGATGCGCCTCGAAGTCCGCGCCGCCGAGGTTGTCGATAAGGTGTTGTTGGATACGTGCCAGGAGGCGCTCGCAGCCCTCTTGGTCTACTTTACGGTTCGATGCCGAGATACGTGCCAAGAGGTCGTCAATGCTCGTAGCCGTGGAGGCTGCAGCCACAAAGTTGGCTCCCAGCTTGGAGACGGTCAGGGCCGGGGGTTCGTACTCGACACACCAATCTAGGACGTCGTCGCTCAGGTTGCGCGCCACTGGCTCGGGACGTGGTGCGTCGGGAACGGGCGATGCGGGTCCGACAACGATGATCTGCTTTGCGATCTGCGTCTTGCCGTCAATAACTGTGGAAGCGATGACTTCGTAGCTGCCCGCTACGCGGTAGCTGATGAAACAGTCGTTCTGGTCCACGTGGCAGTCTTCCGTCTGCGGCAACCAACACGGGTTCGCGCCGGTGACGCTCAGCTTGACCAACTGACCGACTTCACAAGCCTTGGGACCAACAATGGCAATAGGCGAGCTATCCGCTGTGATGGTGTCGACTGCCACTTTGGCAGCCTGCGGACCCGCTAGCGCGGTCGCGATGAGAGCAAGAATTGTCAGAACTGATTTTCGGTTCACATCTGGTGCCTGTTATTTGTGCAGTGGTGCTTAAAATTTGTGCAAGCGAATCAGCTTACTTGCTGATGGCGGTCTTGGTGACAAGACGCAGGCCCACGTTGACGACTGCCACAATGACAGACACGACGCCAACGGCGACGGGGTTGTCAGTAACAATGGTGCTGTCAGCGACAGCTGTCAGACTGATTGCCAGGAGCGTGAGGATATTGAACAAAACAGTTTTGCTCTGAAGTACGGTCTTAGTTTCCATCGGTGTCTTCCAGTTCTGCGATACGGGCTACGATACGGTCCACCACGGCCTCAAAGCCGTGCAGTGTCTTAATTTCTTCGATGACGATCCCCAGGATACTATCCGTGTAGGCTTCGACTTCCGCGCGTTCCATGAGGCTGCCACTCTCTTTCGAGAGTTTGATGAGCGTCTCGCTCATCTTGGTCAACGCAGCAAGCTGGACCGCCACGAAGTTGAAAGCTGAAATTTGTTCAGCCTCTGTGTCGCCAGCCATATTGAGACGGCGCTCCACGATACTTCGTAACAGCACGATCTGGTGTCCAATGTCGAGCAGCGATTGCCGAGATTGGTGGTCCACCGAGTCTTGCAGGAGTGGGTCGGAAATTCGATACGCCGTGGTTAGTTCATGCTCACGTGTGTGCCGACGGCAATGTCTGCTGCCGGGTTTCACGGGTTGGCCACAAGGGCCTGCAGTCGTTTGAGCTGAACATTTCATGGGATACCTGTTTATGATCGTCGGGTGATGGAGTGAGCCGGTTGCAAAAGAAAGCGCGCGCGAAACCGGGTTTTGATCCATCAGAAGAAGACACTCCACCACCTTAGCTACCATAAAATTGTCCAGTTACGGGGATTTTGGAGCGATATTCTCGGAATTTTATCGAAATAGTTACCTCTTGCCCCCTGAGTGGGTGGTGATGGCCTCTTCAGGTGTCCAGCCTCGGTCGATTCGACTGGAGATTGTTCTTGAGGCCAGACCGCTGATCTCGGCCCACTCGCAGAGAAGCAGAGTTATTCCCCAGGATTCGATATATCGGTTCGATCTGCGGTTTCTGCCCTGCTCAGACTGAGTTGACCACTTGCAGTTCTCAGGTGAGTAGCCGAGTTCGTTGTCGATCCGATCGAGCGAGCAGCCTTTCGGTCTTGGTCCCATATCAGCCAGAAAGTTCTCAAGATCATCCCAGCGATCGCAGACAGCGATGCCGCGACCGCCGTAATCTGCATAGCCTTGGTAGCTGGGGTTGTTGCAGCGGTTGCGGCAGCTATTCCAGGCCTGATACTCAGGAGTGCCCGCTTGGCCGTGTTTTGTTACTGCTTCGCGCTGCAAACAACCACAACTCGAAGTGTTGCCGCTTTTCACGTGGGTGAGTCGAGTTATGAATTCGATGCCGCAACGCCCGCAGCGGCAAAGCCATTTTCGGTGTGACGGCCTCCCGGTCTGACCGGGGGCTTCAGAGATTAGTTCAATTGGTTTACACATTTTGGTTTCTCAGTTTGAAGTTTGGAAGTTTGAAAGTGGGTTAGGGCGTTACCTGCTCTGTGAGCCCCTGTGAGCCACGCTCAGGCCCTTGGATTACGGACGTGACTCAGATGCCACGTTTCTGGTTGCGTGCGTTAGACGGGCTTCTAGGACTTCAGACACTCCTTCAGGCAATCGGACAATTGGGACTTGACTTCGACAGAGAGGCAGGATTGCTCCAAAACCTCTCTGAATGCCTTCTCAGTGCCGTGTTTCCAAGCTCTAAACGCAAACTTGCTGGCGAACAGGTCGCGGGCTTGCAGCGGAGTCAGACCTGAGTTGAAGAGCGTAGCGAAGTTTCGGTCCAACAGGGCCGCTCTGCGCTCGAGCTCGGTCATGTCAGGTCTGCAGCCGATACGGCACGTCACGATCGGTTCGCGAAGCGGGCGTGCGGGCTCCTGCTCAATGCCCAAGGTCTGCCGGACAGCTCTGAGAACCAGCATGGTGTCGCACGGACCCTCCCAATCTTGTTCATCCACCCACGCGCGTAGGTCTTTCAACACCTTTCGGCAGAATAAAACCCAAGATTCCTGGGAATTTCCTGAACTTTTCTTGTTCAGCCAGCAATGGCGGAATAGTTCGGAGTCCACGGGCCGAGCAAAGT
>Ga0306898_1000178_pt1 | contig 26975 bp, 39 predicted proteins | sample AntRauMFilla1564_FD_190424 | JGI IMG/M metagenome (GOLD analysis project Ga0306898, IMG submission 190424) | Saline lake microbial communities from Rauer Islands, Antarctica - Metagenome Filla 1 #564 (v2) (version 2) | ecosystem: Environmental > Aquatic > Non-marine Saline and Alkaline > Saline ...
GTGCTTCGGGAATAGTGGATCTCAGATGGGCGTCTGCATAAAACATGAATTTCATAATCCTGCCTCCTTTACCGGCGCTCCACAAAGAGGACAAGTATCCCCCAAAGCATTATGATAGTCGTCGTGAAGTTTTGTAATTACATTTGCCGTACTTTCCATTTCACGTTGTCGTGATTTCCATGTCTCAATAATCCGACCAAGGGAACGTGTCCGTTTGCGAGCTTCATCTAACTCCTGTATGTTCTTCAGCACAGGGGTAAAGTCTACATCCGGGATGGCTTTGACCATCTCATCTTTCACACTCTTGTACTTCCGTACAACTCGGGACAGGTTTGCTGAAACAGTTCTCCCCTTTTCTACTTCCTGCATCTTCGCATGTATATTCTCTTCTGCCTTCTTGAGTTTGCGAGACGCCCTCTCCAAATTTGCAAACTGAGAATACCCATCAAAGACCCGACGATACTGAGACACCAAGGACTCTATTTTCTTTTGCCGTGTAGTGAGTTCTGCCAGCTCATCTTTGAAAGCCACCCCCCGCTGATATTCTGCCTCAAGAGAGGGGAGGATTTGGAAAGGCTTCAGACGGTCTACCAACTCTTCTATCTGGGCTTTCGCCACTCTCAAAGCACTCCGGCTCTCTCGCATATCTTTATCTGCCTGAGACAATGAAGTATCGATCAAATCAAGTCTGGTATAGCTGTTGATTCGTCGCAGTACTTCCCCTGCGGTTTCTGCAAACAAAAAGAAGTTCTCTTCTTGCCGCTGAATGTTAGTGTCAGACAGATTCAGAAGTGCAGATATTTCCTCGGGGACGCTCTTGCCCATCGCTCGAAAATCCTGCACTTCTCCCTGTTCGTCGGTAATCTGATAGTAATTATCCGTGCCTTTTATTCTGGTGACCTCTTGTCCGTCATCCAAAGTCAAGCTGACAATAGTATCAGATTCCACTTTTCCTTTCTTATTGAAGGCCCAATGAGAGATGAATTCATTCCCTTCTGGCTTGTTGTCAACCACCAAGGCAAGGCCCCTCATAATGGAACTTTTCCCGTGATCACTTGTGCCAATAAACGTATTTACTCCACCACATAGAGTGATATCGCTCTTGGCATGTGACTGGAAGTTCTCCATACGAATACGATCAATCATTCGACTCCTCCTCTACAATCTTCTCAAGTGTTTCTGGATAATCCCCCACAACAGGTTGAGATAGTAGCCACTCGAAGGTTGTCCAGTCCATCATCACTAATGGGTTCTTGAACTTCTTTCGTCGGTGAATAATAATCCAAGGCCGTTTCTTCACCTGATTATTTCTGGCTTGAAACACCGTCTGTACTAACTGAAAAGACTCTCCGGATTTACACTCGAAAGAGAAGGGAAAGCGTTTTGCAGCTTCCCCCCGAAGAATAATATCTACACCCTGTTGTCCCATAGGGCGGCTCTGGATCTCTTTCTCATCTTCCCTCCCCCACGGGATACCGGAAATGAAGGAGAGACGTTCACATACCCACTTCTGTAAATTTCTCCCCTTGGCTTTGTTGGATTGTACTGTCGCCATAAGCTCCCCCTATCCAATATCTTTGAAGCTATAGCCATCGTACATGTCTTCGACTTCTTCATCATCACTAAAATAGTTTGATCCCTTCTCTAAAAGATTCCACTCATTTTTCTCTAAATGACTCCGTACAATGGTTCCTAATTTCTTTAGGAAAACAGGAACAGTAGGACCACCATCCATTACCCCATACATCTGCATCTCGATTTCATAGATGATCTCTTCTGAGATATCCTCATCCTGAAGAAAATATAGCACTTCTTCTGCTATCGTGTCAACGTCTTCTTGCCGTTGTAGAGAATTCAAGAACTCTTTAATTCGTTCCCACATATTAAATCCTTTTCTCCGGGCGTTGAGGTTTGATGGCTTCTTCAATGGCCAGCCACTTTGCCACTGTCCGATCAGAGATTTCCTGTTCTAAGCCTTTATGTATGATATGCTGAATCAAAGACTCCCTATCCAATACTCCAAACTCCTCTACAAACTTGGCTTGTACTTCAGGACGTTCTCGTATCCATGCCACAATGTTATTCTGCGTCATCCGCAGTCCATTCGTTTTGATGTCTTCCGTGGCCTCTTCTAGATGGCCCTGCTCTTCTAAAAAGGCTTTCAGAGAAGCACTTGACACTTCCTTGGTGCTGTCCTTCCACGGAATGTTATTCACAGCAGACGCTTCCTTCAACTTTCCTCGCTCATCTCTTAGATCGTAGAGGTAGTCTACATTCGTTCCTACACTATCTACTCCGGAAGAAGTCAGGAAGGTTAGATACATGCTCCTGCGGGGGTAAGGACACCGACTCTTCAGGGCCTTGAACTCAACCGTCTGGCCGATCATACGGCCTTCTTCTTCAATGATCTCTCGAACACGGAGTGATAGACGTTGATCCGCATAGAATTCAAGAGACCTACCACCACTAATACTATCCTTGGGTCCAAACATTCCTGCATTGATGTTGTCCCGCAACTGAGAGATAGCAATCAGGAGAATGTTATTCTCGCGCAATGTCTTGATGAGAGTCCGGAAGAGCTGGGAGGCAAACTTCGCTCGTTCCGCCCCATACCGTTTTTTGGTATACTCTTTTCCTTTCTCATGGTACTTAGCGCGTTCTTCCATCTCGCTCATCTCGTCTTGAGAGGAGAGACTGTCCCATGAATCTACTACATAGATTCCAATATTCTTAGAAGGCTTTTGTTTTGCAAAGTTGTAGAGGTCAGCAGAAAGCTCTTCTACTGTATCTACATCATGTACGAAATCTTCCTCAAGGGAAAATCCATACATCCTCTCGGTATCAAAAGTATTGCCGCCTTCTTTATCAAGGTACCGGACTGACACCTTCTCTCCAAATTTCACTTTAGCTTGGTAAATCACTTCCGTACAAATAATACTCTTGCCCGCCCCGCTGGGAGCAGAGATTTGGAGGAACTTTCCTACGGGTCCAGCGCCTCCACCAACGATCACATCTGCTAAGGCATTACCAAAGCTGATATATTGTTTTTCTTCTTCCACGTCTTGTTCCTTTGTTATGTATGCTTCGATCTGTTCAGAGAGAGTCATAAAAGGCCCCCCGTTCGGAGGGCCTTTGTTACTGGTTTACAGTATAGAGAGTTCATCGTCTACGGTCTTTGTCCGTTCGTACTCTTTCTCACACTCATCGTAGATGGGACAATCATCGCACTCATTGAATCCATCGATGTCCTTCCCGAAGGTTCCTCCTGCGGGACAAGCTACCTCTTCCTTTTCCATACTCTTCTCTTCCCGTCGTCGCCGTCGGGCTTCCCGGCTATCCTCTTCTTCCAGAGGTTTACCTAAGACAATCCGACTGGAAGGCTCTTCCTCGGGCACTTTCTCCTCAGGAACAGGCCGTTGTGGACGACGAGGCTCCCGTTGAGTAGCGACTTCGGGTTCTGGTGCGCTCTCTGTGTCTTCTTCCTCGTCTCCACCATTCGTAATGAAATACGTCCCATCCAGCATGGATTCCAATTCTTCATAAGTATACTTCTTAATATACTTGTCCAGTGCAGGAACAGATTCCAGAATCTCTGGGTCGATTGCTTCCTTACGAGAAACAAACTCCATCTCCTGAATAGGGCCAATAAGGAAATTCCCTCGATTGTCTTTCAAGGAAGAAGGTTCAATATAGAACTCTAAGTCATGTCCCCCCGGACCTGGATGAGCAAGAATAATGGAACTCTCTCCCCTATGGGATCGAGACATTTTCTTATTCAGGGTTTCTCCGAAGTAGTAGGAAGCGTATTCCATTACATATATCTTCCCATCTGCATGGTTCAAGATGAAGAAGAAATCTCGCTCAGTATCATTGAGACTCTTGACCTCGTTCTGAGTCTCAGTGCTCATGGCATTGTAGTTCCCGTCGTGCCGATTGAACAAGTCTTGCTTCTTCTCACAGAAAGGACACGCCTCACCATAGTTCTTCTGATTACACAGAACTTTGTAGTTTCCTGTAGGCGTAGATACTTTGTGAAAAGTCAGATTCAACTTCCAATCTACAGGAGGAGAATCCTTGAATACTCCCTTCAAGTGTCTGTACTTCGGGTGGCTACTTGTGACAGGGAAAGGGAGGAAGCTGAACATATAAGGATGATCATCCCCCAGACTCGGTGCCAACTTGATCTTCTCAATTCCTGTTTCTGCCTTCAGTCGGGGATAGTCGAGTGTCAACAACCATCGCTTATTTACTGCCGGAGCGGCTTTCGCTCCCTGAAATTCTTCACTTCCTAGTGCATCGTAATTTACCATCGTTTACTCCTTAGTATTGATTCGTTTTTGATTCGTACATCTTTCGTTTCCATTATGCGTCTTGCATAATGCCATTCCGAGAAAGCCCCTGTAACTGTTCATCCTCTACATTATTCCCTCCTGCCATATTTGGCCGTGACCCATTCGGAGCCACCCTGTTATAGTATTCATAAATGTACAGATCCACTTCCTTCTGTAGCATATACCTTCGCTGGCGAATAGCTTCCGCAGCGGAAGACACACGGGAGAGAATGCGCTGTTGATCAATAATAGCCTCTCGCTTTTTGTTGAGGTCCGTGTCCGCATCAACTATCTCTTTCACAACATTCTCTGTCACTTTCCCATCATACCCCTTATAGGTACCGGACCTTACTGATAAGGCCACAGTTGCCTCAGCGATAGACAACTCAAGCTGTTGTCGAGATAGAATGTCCTTCTCAGTATTCATCTCCTCATCATAATCATAGAGTAACCGCGACTGCTCTGCTACTTCCTCTTCGAGACTGTACTTATCAATCCGTATATCCTGTTCAAAATTCAACATTCTCTTCCTCCTCTTTAGAATGGACTATACAGCCCATTCTCTATTCCATTCGTGTGACAGTGAGTTCAAATAGACCTCTGTCCTCAAGTATACGAACTACCTCATCGCTGAAGCGTTCCCAAAAAGCATATTCCTCCTCGTCTTCTACATGTTTATGGTAGCTCCTCTGCATCGAAAAATCATAGAGCACAAGAGCCATATCCAAAGCCCTGAGAGCCAATTCCGCCTCCCACTTATTCTCGGGCAACGGGAAACGAACAGTACATTCCGGTAGATTATCCATCATATCCTCCCCACAACTTCTCTCTCAAACTCTTCTCGTCTTTTTGCTTCTTTTTCAACGCTATTCTCCAAGTTAGATAGCATTCTCTGAGCTTGATCAACAGAGTGTCCACTTCTTCTGTCGAGTACCTTTATGATAGCTATTAGTTCTTTTTTCAACTCAAACAATGTCATGAAAATTCTCCTAAGCAGATAGAGTAACCATCTCTATCCTTCCAACAGTTTGAAGGTTGAACGTCATTTCTTGAAAAGATATTTCACCATCTTCATACTTCTGTTCAGAAAAATTAAAATCAATTTTCTGCATCCACTTCGACATACACTACCTCCTCTTCTTTTAATTTACACTTTTTCTTTTTAGCGTGAACTGGATTTGAACCAGTAACCTGATGCTCCCAAAGCACCCGCGCTACCATTTGCGCCATCACGCTATTAGCTGTACAAGCGTATTACTCGTACAGCAGGGAGAGGCGGTACCGTGGCATCACCACGGCTTTATCCGCGTCACCTTAAATTACAAGCCAAACTGCGAAGACAACCGCCAAGATAATCACCGTCTTGGACAGCTCCTTCCTACGATTCGTCATAGCCTTCAGCACTACATACGAAACTACTCCGAAGAGTATACCATTGCTAATCGAATATGTCAAGGGCATCATGATAATTGTCAGGAAAGCTGGGATTGCCTCGGTGTAATCCGTAAGATCAATCTCCGTAATTCCCGTCACCATAAAGAGACCAACCACAACAAGAGCCGAAGCAGTCGCCGCCGCAGGAACCATCAAAAATAGAGGTGACAGGAAAATCGACACCAAGAATAACACACCAACGGTCAGGGATGTCAGCCCAGTTTTTCCTCCCTCAGCAATCCCTGAAGAACTTTCCACATAACTCGTTACCGTGCTCGTACCGAGAACAGCACCTACGGTCGTCCCAATGCTGTCTGCAAGAAGAGCTTGTTTCGCTTTTGGAATTGAGCCATCCTCATTTATCAGCCCCCCTTTGGTAGTAACTCCAATCAGGGTCCCCGCCGTATCAAAAATATCCACAAACAAGAATGTGGCAACGACCACAATCATATCTGCACTTAAGATGCGAGAGAAATCAAACCGGGCGAAGGTTGGCATAATCGACGGAGGCATCCAAGAAACATTCGTAGGAAACACTGTGTTCCCCGTGAACAGTCCGAGGATAGCTGTAATCATAATGCCCAAAAGAAGGGCACCCTTCATCTTCATAGCGAGGAGAGTCCCTGTGATGAAGATACCAGCGAAAGCCAACAGAACACCGGAGCTTGTCATATCCCCCATTGAAATGATAGTGGCAGGATTTGATACAACAATCCCTGCGTTCTGCAAACCAATGAAGGCAATAAACAGCCCAATCCCCACAGAAATCGCTCGCTTAATGTTGAGAGGAATAGCATTGATGATCCTTTCCCGTACATCGAAAATAGACAATACAAGAAAGATGACTCCTTCAATGAATACAGCAGCCAGCGCCATCTCCCATGAAAAACCCATACCAATTACCACGGTGTAGGCGAAGAAAGCGTTGAGTCCCATTCCGGGAGCCAAAGCAATCGGAAGATTGGCTACCAAAGCCATTACAAATGTGGCTATAGCAGAAGAGATAGCAGTAGCCATAAAAACAGCTCCCATATCCATTCCTGCATCTCCCAAAATGAGAGGGTTTACGATCAAAATGTAGGCCATTGTCAAGAAGGTTGTGGCTCCTGCCAACAACTCTGTCTTGATACTTGACCCATGCTCTTTCAGTTGAAATACTTTTTCTATCATCATTACTCCTTTGTACTCTCTGCTACGGCGGTGAATTCTTCTCCATTCTTTCCCGCTTCCCAAGCCCGTTTCATCAATGGTACGATGCTGAAGGCGAAACCAAGATCTCGGCTTAGCGTACAGTCTTCTGGTTCAGGCATGCCTACTGCTATCTCCACTTCACCGTCCACTTCAATTTCATAGCCATCTCGATCTTCCCCATAATACTCTCCCTCGTTATACCGCGTTACTACTTTCATCCATCCTCCTCCAAAAGGCTCTTCAATTCTTGTCGGACACTATCCCACGGTCCAACCCCGCCCCAATACTTCTTAATCCTCCCCAGGCTATCAATAGCCTCATCAGCAGTTGCTTCTTCAATAAATATCATATCCAGGTGGTTTTTTGCATATGCAATAATCTCATCGTCATCAAAAGAATCCAACTCTACATCAAACTCTATTGTATTTCCCACTATCCTATCTCCTCAATAAAAATTCTAAATATATTGGATATACCATACAAAAGATAAACGGAGAGTAGATTAGCAAGGGTCTGAAAAGACCAAGCCTACTCCCTACCTTAATTTGTATATCTATGAAAAGCATTCCCAATACTCCCACTGTGAACATAACATCAGTCATCCGATCCATCTTCCCTCCTCAATCCCACAAACCAAAATAGTATTCTGCGAACAAATCAATCCCCTCTTGGACTTTCGCAAAATAATGTGCGTACCTTTCTTGATCGAAGGTATGTGTATGATTAGGCCCTTTCTGAAGATACCCCTTTTCGTCCACATAAAAGTCAATCTCTCCTGAATGAAAACCCTCATCCATATCCTCTAAAGATGCTTGTTCAAACGACCATATCATGTCTGTCATGATATCATTCCACGCTTTCTCTCCCCCTCCCCTATGTTTCCCTGACATAAGAGCTTTGTCGTATTCTTCTCTACTCTCCCATTCATTAGGAGTGTATTCGGAAAACACAGAAGGGTAACCATGCCCTGTCTCTTTCAGTTGGACCAATAAGTCCCGAATTAGAGGACTGAGTGTGTATGCAATATCCCATGTGTCCCATCTGTCCAGATGTATTTGGGGGCTTTTTGTATACCACGGATCACGGAACAGGAGCTTATTGATCCAGCATCGTGGATCTCCTCTGCCAGTAATCGGACGATACGTCTTTATTCTCATAGTCTCTCCTTCATCCTACCAATGTGTTCCAACAATACTCCCCACTCAACGGGGGTATAGTCCCAGTGCTCCACACAGATATTGACATACCGTGGATCTTGTAGCACATTCTGGTGGATATGCCCATGCACATTGAAGACACTCTTTTTCCTGAAGTGGTGTTCTCCCAGAAAGATAGGTCTGTGCGTCATCAGGATCATATCCTTATCTTTGGTCTTTAGATGATGCTCTCCTCGCACATCCTTGAAGTAATCTGCATACACAGACAATTTCGCATTGTCGTGGTTCCCTTTGATCAAAATCTTGACTCCGTTCAACCTTGGCATGATTTGGTCAAATGATCTTCGAGCTGTGCTCATAATAATGTCTCCCAAGTGATACACTTTATCATTGGGACCTACAACGCTGTTCCATTTCTCAATCATGCATTCGTGCATAGCCTCCAAGTCGTCTTCTGGTAAAGTCGGACGGATACGCTCACCATCATCACCAGTAAACTTCAAGATGTTCCAGTGGAAGAAATGGTGGTCGGATGTTAGAAACATTTTCATAGGAGACTCACGGACTTCTGCCACACACGGATATGCTCAACTAATTCCTTCTTCGACAAAACACCTAAGTGGTATTCAGTAAATACCACTTTGAGTTGTTCGTAGGTTAGCTTATCGGTCGTTTCCACTGCCATGAACTACACCCCTCTCTAAACGTGATGTCAACTTGTCTTGGTTCATATTCAAGATAGTTGAAAAATCTTGTTCAAAATGCTCTACTTCTCGCAGAAGACTAGATAGAATAGTATTAAACAGTTCTACAAACTCATGCTCTTTCGCATATCCTGATAGCTTTCCTTCATTATCTCGGATCATCTTTTTATAGTGTTCCTGAATGCGAAGAATCCTTTGCATGATGGAGTAAGGAGATCCCTTTTCTCTGTCTACACGTGTTCGATCCAAAAACCCCATCTTGACTGCAATAAGGCCCATGTAGTAGAATACATCTCCTAACTCCTTGTGCATGTCTGGGTCATTTTCAGAGAATAAGGTTTTCTCCATGATATCCATACATTCTCCCCACTCGCCTCCGATACCAAGAATACTACATGTAATAGCGTCTTGATCTGTCTTATGGATTGAAGTGGTTGGAGTCCACTGGGCATACGCCCGGAAAATTCGTGTGTTAGCGTCCATTCTTTCTCCTTTAATTCCTATTCTCGTTTCTGAGGCAAGCCTCATAGCAAACCTTGACTAAACCTGGCATTCCTGAACCATACTGATAACCAGATGCGGCTACCAACAGATTGAACGCAGTGTTCTTCTTCCCACTATTCAACAATACCTTGCTCATGTACGCCCGAAGAAAAACAATAGCAGAATCCGGAGTTGCCTTCATCTTACTAAGGATTGACGCAACTACAGTCCATTCAGCGTTCTTGGACAGAGCCCGTCCTAACTCAATCAGCTCGACCTCATCTTCAGAATCGTACCCTTCTATAATACTACAGGCTTCCTCTTCTGTCAAGCTCCTAATCTGGTGAAGCATGATTAAACTGTCTCGGAGAACCCGGCCACTTGTCCGAGCAATCTTACTCAGAGACTTCCGAGAAACCGTCATCTTCTCCTCACCCGCAATCAGAGAAAGATAGTCTACTAATTCCTGAAAGGTGGGTTTTTGAAGAGAGTACACTGCCGCCCGAGAAGCTACAGTCTTCTTGATCTTCTGTGGATCTGTTGTGCAAAAAACGACGTAAGCATGTGGAGGAGTATCTTCCAATACATCCTTTAACAGGATGTCTTGTGCTTCAGAAGTTAAGCGTTGACACTCATCGATGATGTAGAGTTTGGGTTTCCCAAACGACTTCATGTGAATACGGGAAGACAGATCTCTCGCAAACTCCACCCCATTCGAGTTCGCGGCGTTAATCTCCTCTACTATCTCAATATCAAGCATTTTCCCGATGATACGAGCAATAGTGGTTTTTCCTGTACCGCCCTCTCCAACAAGCATGAAGAAATGCGTTTCTCCTTTCTCCAACAGAGAACTCAACGATTTTACATTTGCGGCATTTCCAATCACTTGACTAAGTTTCGATGGTCTGTATTTTAGATGAAGCATTCTGTCTCCTTTTTCAAATAACTCCAAGATCTGCTTTCAAATGAAGAGCGTCATCCTCGGATAAATCCCCAGCATCTCCGGTGTCTAACACGATATTCTCTACATGGAGACCCATTGATGATAGTGTCCGGGCTTTCTTCACAGCTATAGATTGCGCTGTCTTTTCTCCATCATACAGAAAAAACACTCTCCTATACATATTGGAGAGTATGTTCAGTTGGCTATTACTGAGAAATGTACCGAATGAGGCCACGGTATTGTCCCCCATCTTCATTGCGTCAAAAACACCTTCAACGAGGATGACGCTTTCTCCCTGTGCGTTATCTATATTATACAATGTATCCTTGTGAAATACAACCTCTTTCTCAGGATAACAAGTCAAATACTTTGGCATTGCATCGACATAAGATCTCCCTTGATACGATACAGGTTTTCCTTTCAAGAAAACGGGAATAATGATCCGATATCCAAACTCTTTCGCCATTCCAGTCACCCGTAAATCATATTTCCGAATGGTATACCCAGGGTCAAACCCTCGCTTTTCCAAATACTCCAAATGGGAAGACTTGAAATCTTTACTTCCCGGAACAATACAAGTTTTGGCTTGCTGGCGGGGAATGGAAATTTCTGTATTTGCGGAATGCGAATACACCACACTGTACTTTTCTCGAATCACTTTCTGTGATTCCCCCGTCATTGCTTTTATGTAATCATACCAAGTATGAGATCCACACTTCCAGCAATAGGGCCGTTTCCTCCCCCGAACATCTAACCCAAGGTGGTTGAAAGAATCGTCACAGAATGGGCAAGTAACTCCTACCCTCCCTTGCGATACATTCTCAGATCCCGGAGGCCACCAAGGGATATTGTAATCATCCAGAAACCGAATGACATCGAACAATTCAATCTTCCTCGCTTGAAAGGAGACCGAAGATTTTGTCGTAACAGTCTTCACAAATATCAACGGTCTTGTGCAATGCTGACGGGATTGAACTTGTTTCTAAATCCGCCGAATTGTGTTCAATGGTCTCCAAGGAGACCTCAATCCGGGCTACATCCGCAGCGAATTCTGACTCCACTTTCTTACAAACATCACAAATCAACATTTTCATAATAGCTCCTTTTCAAAATCCCGCAATAGCAAACTCATCACTTTGTTTCTTCTCTGCTACTTCAAGGGACGGCAGCAAACCAGAAGCCAAAACTACAAGTTTCTCAATCTCTTCTACTTCAAATCCTACAGTTTGGAAGGATTCTTTCGTGACAAGAAACATCTTATCTCCTGGTCCTTCCTTTTTTATTAGCAACCCATCAACCCCAGTTTCATCTGGATTCATACGCGCCTCCTACATATAGCATACAAGATCTCAACTACAGTGTCAAGCCACTATTTCAAACTCTTCTGATGCCTCAGAAACAGCCCAGTTGTCTCGGTAAATTTCTCCGCTCATTCTCAGGGGCATGGTAATCCATTGATGCCGCTCCTTCACTTCAACAATAAAACATTCGCGTACCAAGGCTTTGATAATTTCAATCTCTTCCTCTGGTACTTCCAATACCACGCTGTCATGTATTTCAGCGATGAACTTACTCTTCAGTCCTTGCTTCTCCATCTTCTCTGTCATAGAAATAATTCCCTCCAAAAGCACATGAAACCCACTCCCCTGAATAGGGAAGTTTCCTACTTGGTTGGCGGTCATTAACGAGGTGTACATGAATCCAGTGTACGAGATAACCCGTCCTGTGTTCACATACGTTTCCCATGTATCCTCCCGCCACCGACTCAGTTCCTTGAATCGCTCATTCCAGTAGATACCATAGATCTCCCGAATATGTTTGTCCCATGCTTCGTAGTCCTTCACCCCCACTCTTACCATCTCATCTTTGAGACGGTTTGTCATGTGTCCGTGCCACAGATTGTATGACAGCATCCTCGCACTTGAACCATATTGGAGCGCAAAGTTTGCAGTCTTTCCAACTGAGCGCATGTTTTTGAATAAGGTCGGATCTACGTCTTCTGCCCTTACCCGGAAGATATCCTGAGCCATGTCCGCGTGCATATCGGTATTCTCATCCAGAAGATACTTCATCATGGTGGGGTCTTTGTGGTAGTTACACCCCATGAACCCCTCAAGTGAAATATAGTCAATGTCCATATAGACACAACCTTTTCTTGGTTTGAAAACGGATCGAATACGGGACATCATCTCTTCATCTCGCATAGGTGTGTTCTGGAGGTTGGGGTTTTGGCCGCTTGAGCGGTAACTTGTAACCAAATTCAGAGAGTAACCTGGGTGGATAACATTATCGACTGTCTCTCTCCGTATCCCCTCTAAGAAAGTATCTCGGGTCTTGACCGCCGCTTTGTAATCAGCAACATTCCGAGCGATCTCGGTCTCATACACTTCGTAGAACCCCCGCAATACTTCCGAGGTAGTACTGGGTTGTCCGTTTTTCGTCCTTTCAATGACAGGATACTCAAGCCGATCATAAAAGAGTTCTATCAAATCCTTTGAGCTATTTGGATTGAACGTATCCCACTTCTTAATCAATGGGTCTTGCATGATTTTCTCTTCCAAGCCCATGATTTGTTTTTCCAACTCAAGAGAATTCTTTTGGAGACGGAACGCATCTACCTCAAAGCCATTGATAGACATCTTCGCTAAAGCAATCTGACCTTGGTGGAATTTATCATATCCCTGCTTGAGGATATCGCTGCTCTCAATCTCCTTGATCTGTTTCTCAGCTATGTGAAATGTATGCCATGCATCTTCACCGTTGTATTTTAACAAACGAGGCAAGCTCGCGTTACGGATATTGTTTATTGCATTTGCATTTTTCTTGTCAGAAGCAGTTAGGAATCGGTCGATCTCAGTGTCATACCCCGCTACTCCATTTTGAGCGAACGCCTGAAACTTCAAACTTGTAATCCCCGCACGATTGTCGAGAATGTGCGCTGCGATCATCCCATCCCATTTCCAGTTATCCACCCACACTCCGAGGAAATGTTTGATCCACGTGATCTCGTACTGAATGTTCCACCCGTATTTGTCTGCATCGTTCAAGAGAAGTCTCTTGAGTACCCGTAAGCTACGTTCCTCTCTTGGATGACGAAATGCCCATATCTGTTCCCCATCAGAAAAGCCCCATGTGTATATCTCGTGTCCCTCTGCATAGGGTTTCAGTCCGGTCGTCTCAATATCGAACGCATACTTTGGCTTATCATTCAGATACTTCAATGCGTCTCGGATCTCTTCTTCTGAATCCAACAATTGAACAGAAGGTACTTTCATTTCTGTGTATTTGAATTTCAGCCCAGCCACGATCTGCTTTAGAATGAAAAAATCCAAGACACGGAAACTATCCGTCTGTCGTAAATAATCATCTTTCCACAGTTCTCGTTTGAAACGGGCATGACTCTTGTATTTAAGGATATTCTTCTTGCGGCGCTCCAATTCTTTCAGAGCATCCATAGGACTGAAAACAGGAATAACAGCGGCTCGAAGATTCTGGTCCGGAATCAGTGATCCAGGAAATTTGGTATACTGAGCAAAACTAAAACGTCCACTATTAACCCCGTGGTAGAGAGTCTTCATAGCCACCGAGCCCATTACAAATATCTTCTCGGGTTTCAAACGAGTGATATTCGCCATAAGCCGGGAGTGACACCCAGCAATAGATTGAGGCGATACAGGTGTATCTTTCCCCTCAAATTGTGGCTGAAAACATTGCACCGCGTGAGTCACCCATACATCTTCCTCCGAAAGCCCTACACGATCCAAAATGGAGAAGAAGTAGTTATACATTGAGCCATGAAAAGCATCACCTGTATGATCCTCCGCACGAGTAACAGAGTCAAAGATAATGAGGATCTTTCTCCTGCCCTTGCCCCTCACAGTGAACTTTGGAGACTTGCATAGTTCGTATGCTTTACAAGTCTCACACCCACTAAGTCTGTTTGGACGGGATAATGTAGGTAAAGGTGCTTTTTCTATTTCCATGAATCCGGGCATTCTATTCTCCTCTTTGGTCTTTTTTTTTACAACATCATCATCCCGTAAGGAATTGATAATCATAAGGCTGATAGAGCCCACAAACAGGAACCATACAATTACCTGTACTCTTCGTTTGCTTGTCCACGCTTCCGTAATAGCTATAAAAACTGTATCGGCACTTCTTCCGCTTTGTGCCTGACGCATCTCCTGAGTAACTTCCCCTCTGTTTATCTGTTGCAGTCTGTTTGCAAGGTTCTCATTAAGAACACGAAGATCCTCTTCGATGAGAGCTTGTTCTCGCTGTATGGCTTGCACCGTCTCAGGACGTACGGATATCTCAAACTCTGCTCGCTTCGCAATAAGACTATCCTGTAAGGCTTCCCGCTGAATGTACAGCTCTTGTAGAACTACATCATTGTCTACAGTAACTACTATATCATAGTTTTCAACTTGTGCCAAGGTACTGGATAGAAGAAAGGACCAACCAAAGAACAATGTGACTGCTTCAAGCATGACATAATTTATCAGGTATCGAGGCTTCTTCGTACCCACAAATTTAGAGAAAGCTCTGGGAGCAAACATGACGATAGCTATCCCCGACATCACAAATCCAACCGCTTCTAACGGACCGGGACTCAATCTCAGCATAGACACAACCATAACCCCCGTCTGTACAACGAGGGCCATTCCCAAACCGAAGGAGTCTAAGAATTGATTGAATCTATCACGAAAACTCATACTTCAACCCATAGATACAAACATTCGTTTTCACTTTCACTTTCACAGACGAGAAAGTCATTGGTCCCGAAACGTACTTCTCCTTCCATCTCTACGAGACTGATAAGGTGATCTGGATGTATTCGGAACGCGAGGTTCGAGCTTGAATAAACTCCCTTGAGTTTATGTGTATACTTGGACTTGACCCCTTCCGTGCTTATCACCGCTTCTCCGTCTTCGATACTCACATGTACGGTAACGTCCTTTTTCTTAAACTCAATGTCGAATGCTTTGGAAGCCAATAGTGCCTGTTTCCACTCAGAAGGATTTTCGATTCTAAAAGATTCTGTAGCGGTAGATGTATTTGGAATGTAACGGCTAACTGCTGACACATTCCCAATGTTCCGGACCATGCTCAGAACTGAATCTCCAATACGGAAAGACACAGTGGAGTCCTTAATCAATATCAAATCTGGTTCCCCGACACTCCCGAGTACCTTCTCGATCCCAAGACTAAATGAAGCATCCGGACAATCAACAAAGCGGGTAGCGATTTTGTACCCGTCGGAAGACATCGCCATATTATCTTGTACATAGATGTTGCTGTACTCGATGTTCATGGGAAATGTGGATTTAGAGCAGAAGTCTATAGCATCCCGGAAATATGAAGGAAGAGAAGTGTAGTTTTCTATAGGTGCCGTCTCTACATAGAAGGACTGCATATAGTCAGAAATAGACTTGAAAGGGTAATTGAAATCTGCTTGGTTCCCTTGACATTCTATGGTCACACTGTCTATACCGATCAGTATAGAGACGGTATCTTCGTGCAACCGAGATAGCATTGCCTTTACAGGGACTACTGGCAGGGCCATCTCCTTCGGGGCATCGAAGGGCTGTAGGAAGAAGAACAGTCCGTTAAAAGCATACACATAATTCCCGTCGAAGAAGATCCAATCTTCGTATGGGACATTCACTTTCTTTGAGACTATTGGTTTCACTCTCTCGATGAAGCTCAGAAGTTCTTTTCTATCTATCACATTTTCCATACTATTGCTCCTCTAACCGTTGAATCCCCATTCTTTGGATGGTTTCTCTTGTTCTTCAGTCTTCATCCCTTCAGACACAATTTGTTGCTGTGCTGCAATGACCTCTTCATAATTCGGGATATCTTTGACCCACCGAGCATCTAAGATGGGTCGCGCTAAAGCCAAGGATTGAAGACAAGCCACTTTGTTTGATTGGTAAAACTCATCATGTCTCCCGAGAACAAAAAGCCGCATGATACCGGCTCGCTTTTCTGCTTCAGTCTGCAATATACTAACCCAGTGAGAAGCGAAGTCAAATTTCCGACTGCTCCCACTGGCCTCTTGAGGACCAACCTCGTACTTGGCTCCCGTCTTGTTATATTGTGATCCGAGGATCACCAGAGAGTGCCTTTGTTGGGCAATCTTCGCTTTCACGTCCTTCCAAATCTGATCTAAGGAATCGTGTGTAGCTCCATGAAAACTGCCCTCGTTCTCTAACAGTTTATCGTAATCAATCACAACTACATCAATCTTTACTTCTTCGTATTTTTCCAAACGATCTAAAGCATCCGCAATGTCCGATACCTTTCTTCCGACATCATCGTGGTCAAAGAAGAACAAACGTCCAACGCCGCCATACTTCTTGAATGAGTCTTGAAAGGAGGCAGTTTCGTGCAGATCCAATCCGGAACGGGTTGTGTGCTCATACTGAATCAAACCACTATCGTCGAAGAAGGGGACAATAACATCCTCGCTCTCTCGTCGCGTCTGCCCCATAAAGTTTTGAAAGAGCCGCATACCCATAACGCTGTGATCCATTTCATATGAGAAGATTGCAACATTTAGGTTGTTGTACAGAGCATAGTATCCAAACTGATACATGAGAAAGCTCTTCCCTCGCTTTGCTGGTCCCGCTACAGCCAAGATATCTCCACGATACACATCTTGGAATAGCTGTTCCAGGGCGGGGTAGGGGAACTCAATAATACCCTTCTTCATTCCTGCAAACATCTGTTGAATGAACGCTGGATCATTGAAAGGCTCTATGCCTGTAGAGACTACCGTATCGACTTTATTGTAGTCTACCAGTAATCGCTTTGCTTGCTCGACATTACCAGTGGAAATACTCCCCTTAATCTCTTCTGCCAATTGAAGAAGAGACTGTTCTTCAATATACTTCTTTGCTTTCGCAATGTAGTACTGATCAGAGAATGTTTCTGGATTCTCCATGTATCTCTCGTTGATGTGGTGCAACAGATTGTAGACCGTAGTAGCGGTCTCTTCATCCATCTCCCTTTTCCGAGATACATAAATGTCGTTTATCAACTTCCCCGGTGCTTTCTGGAATTCCTTGTAATGATTCAAACACCACGTAACCAACCTTCTGATCGAAGGTTCTCGGATGAGATGGGTATTACGGAGTACCTTATAGGTTTGCTCAATAAACGTAGTACTGACTATTGCCCCAGTGAGAATATCTTTCTCTGGTTCATTCTCCACTTGAGACCGGCTATACTTTGCTGCCATATCAATCCTTTTTCAATTTCTTTGCTATAGCATAATACTTATCCCGCAACACTGTCAAGAGGGTTTCAGAATTTACTGCTTCTCCACGGATGACTCCATCAACAACTGTCTGCTTTTGATCAAGACGTTCGATTATCTCTTCCTCAATCGTGCCTGCTCCAACAAGGTAATGGACCGAAATACCTTTCTCGCTTGAGAAACCGTCTCTCCACAGCCTACCTTCCGCTTGCTCTAAATCAGAAGGATTCCACGGGAACTCTACAAATGCGATTGCCGTGGCTCCGCTCTTCTGTAAACCATCGACCCCAGTCCCCATAGACTGTGTGTTTCCAATGATGACTCTACACTTTGGGTCATCCATAAAACGCTGTTTCTGTACTTCTTTTTGTTTGGCTGTTAAGGTACCATTGAACATGGCACTGTCCTTATAGTGCTTATGGAGTTTTTCTACAATCTTCTGGTGATCAGCAAAGACCACAAGTTTCTCATGCACTTCCAACATACCGTCAATGTACTCTATCATGTGTTTGAATTTATACTTGACAGCGGCTTGCTTGAGCTTTTCAAATTTGGTCAGGATAAGGCTCGGGTTCTCGTAGATCTGTTCAATGATCAGATCACGGAGTTCGAGATATTCGTCATAGTCGTCCATCTCAATAGGAACAACGGTCCGGATAGGACGAGGAGGGAGATCCGGAAGGATTGTCTCTTTATCCATCACAATCATACCATTGTTGCGGAGCTTTCGATTGAGTTCGTACATATTTGTTGCCCCGTTGTACGTCGTGATCTTCCGGCCCCTCCCAATAAAGATCTGCTTCGGTTCACAATAACGATTCAAAAACAACTGCTTCGTTGGCCATACTTTTGGTTTGATTTGATTCCAGTATGACCATATCTCGCTTGGGCGAGAAAGAATAGGAGTACCACTCATACCAATTACGTTCTCTGTGTTTTCAATAATATGTTTGAATGCAAAGAACGCATTGCTCTCCTCATTCTTGATACGGTGGACCTCATCAACAATAACGGTATTGAAACCCGTAGCAATGAAGCGCTCAATATTCTTGTTCAATACTTTATGCTTGCGCCTTTGAACACGACCACTGCGGTCTTTATACGTGACTGTCTTGGTGTCCACCGCACGAGAAAGGAGTTCATAGTTTATGACATAAATCTGCTTTTTCTTGTATTTGGCTAAACTATCTGATCCTTCCAAAATCTCAATGTTTGTCTTCCCAAAGAACTTCTTGTAATCATTCTTGAAGTTGACCTTAACAGGAGAAGGGCAGATAATCAGAGCCGGGAGACTGTTCGGAGTCATCTCAATAAATGCTTCGCTCACCAACGTCTTTCCTGCTCCCGGAGGGAGACCTATAACAGCTCGATTGTTGTGGGCTGAGAGGTATCGTAGAGTATCTTTCTGGAAAGGGTACAGATCGTATCTATCTTCCAGTTGGGGAAAGTCTACTTCTATTGACTTCCATGTTTCGTCGATCTCTTCAACAAAATCAATCGCAATATCCGCGTCAATATCAAACTTGGCTAAAAATAGTGTTTCTCTATTATCTTTCGTATCTGGAACAGTCCATTCTTTTTTCTTGACATCGAAGAAACGTCCAGCGATACTTTTCACCAATTCCAAATCAGCCTGAAATGTAGATCCACCGAACTTCAGCCTAATCTTGTCGTTGTCAATCCATGCTCGTCTCATCTACACTCCTAATACGCCCCAAGTTTTGCGTAGCGCTGAACGTCTACTACATGTAAAGTAGGAGCCGTTCGCTTTCTTCGCTCAAAAACAAACCATCCAGTTACCAAGGCTCCTACATGGAAGCTCCCATCTTCTCGATAAGGTGTCCTATAGTCAACCATTCTATCAAAGATATAGACTCGTGTCAAGTGATCCCACAGCCCTTCTACGTTCCGCTTATGTGTACCGAAATAATTGACACGCCCGATTGTAATCACTTTCGGAGCAATCTCTAGGCTCTTCCAGACCATTTGATCCCATTCACTAAAGGGAAAGTTCGTCACCACCACATCGTAGCTGTCTTGTTCATAGCTATAGATATCACGATTGTCTTTTCCCACAAAAAGATCACTCCCATGAACTTGAGAAAACCCTTCTTCTATCAGGGTGTCCACAATAGCCCGTTCTCCTTGACAGGGATCAACAATTGAATCTGTTTTCGCTATTTCTCCTTGCTTGATAAGTTCCCATGTAAGTGATTTTGGAGTCTCGTAGAAATCTCCTTGTGGTCTTAATTCCAGAGGCTTCTTGGAAGCGTATGCCTTACCTTTATTATTCATACATCCTTCCCTATAGACCGCTGAACTTTCCCGAGATAGATACTCCCTTGGCGATTTTTTCTATTATGGCGTATCGCAGAAAGCCCAACATTATAGGCCATTACTGCCTGTTCAATGTTATCGGTCTGTAAATAGAGAAAATTCAGGTGTGCCGCCGCGATCTGAATAGAGGCTTCTGGGTCAAACGGGTCTACCTTTCGCCCAAGATACTTCATAGAAAAGTATTCAATATAGGCACTATTCAGTTGGGCAATCCCCATATCCTGAGTGCCGTTACTGTTTTCAGGACTGATTGCGCGTGGATTCCAATTACTTTCAACAGAAATAACCCCAATAAGGTATGAAAAGTCATAATCATAAGGAAAGGACACGAACAGATGTCTGAACTCACGAGGAATCCTCAACAGTTCGCGGCGTTCTGCATTTACGATCCCTCGCAGTTCCGTATACTCCTCTATGTGTGAAGCGTGTACGGGTGATGGCTCTGGCAGAACCTCTTCCCACCTCGCGCTTCCACAAAGACCCACAATGACTCCTAAAATCAATAATGCTTTCATTTTCATCCTCCAATCATGCCGATAGAATCCAGATAGCGTTGAGTAATAGCTACATTTGTGTGGTTTAGTCGTTTTGATACTACATAAATGTCGGAAGTCTGGCTATAGACCTTGACTGCAAAATAGTGGCGAAAACTGTGAGCATGATACTTTTGCTCAATGACTCCCTCTGTAAACAGTTCTTCGCACACTTTGGTAACGTGATGCTGAATCGTCCTCTCGTTCATATCCTTAAAGGGAAGAGCAACACTCGCGTCAAAACCCATATCAGACATCACCTCTTTATACCCTTCAGGCATAATCCCCTGGATGGTTCTGCCTTTCGAGTAGGTGGTATAGATGTCATCTTTTATAGACAACCCCTTCAGAGCACCAACACGAAACCCTCCGTAGGCCATGAGCCACACAGCCATGTATACTTTTTTATACGCAGTGGAATGAGGAGAGGATATTTTATCGCTTAAACGAGACAGGACCCTATAAAGATCCTGTTCATTCGGGACAGCTAATGACTTGACTCGTTTAGATTTAACGGTTTTCACTCCTCGAAAAGGATTGGTAGGGATGACTTCCCAACGCACCATTGTGGTAAAAAAAGAGGAAATAGCAGTCAAGTGTGTACGTACACTGTTGGGAGCGTACACCTTGGAAAGCTCACTGACGTAAGTATCCGCATCGAACGGAGTCACATCGATTGGATGAATATGCTTCTGAAAGAACAACTTTATTGCCGCCTCATAACTCTCTCGGGTCTTGGCGCAGAACGAATCAAGAAATTGAGACAGATAGGAATCAATATCAACCGACTCTTTCTTCTGAATCTTTGTCACCAGAGATTTGATTCTATCATACTCAATATGGGCCTTAATGTGGTCCATCTGGGCTTCTGTAAGCTGAGTCCCGTCAGGTAATGTATGTACGTTGTACGTAAGGTCATTCATCATAGGCCCCTTCTACTCCAATATACACGGAATTACCCGTGTTGTCAAGAGAAGAGAGATTCCATATCCCACCAAGGATTTACCTTCTTTGTCGTTACCAGATTCATCTCCTCGAATGAGTACCATAATGGTTTCCCCCCATTATCGCGGGCAACATCTTCAGCTGAATATCTTACCGAACATCTCTGTTGAAGAAGGGTTCTCGCTGTTTCTTTATCCGGATTCAAGATCACGCCTTCACGCTCCTTACCATACGCTAAAAAGTTCTGAAACATCTTCTTGCTCGGGTCAAAATGCCCCGGCTGAAGATCCTTAAACCCAAACGTGTGAATGTACTCGGTAAAAATACGCACGAAATTCTCAAAAGACCCCATCAATTCAATCCATGCCGGTTCCTTGTCTGTATGTTTATACAACATATATGTATTTTTATACACGGCTTCGTAGGTATAAAGGAGTCTCGCAGTGATCTTTTTAATACGAACATCCCAATTTGAACGAGGGGCTGTACTGTCAGATAACACAGATTTTAGCTGATTTTCTATAGAACTATAAGTATTTTTCACACGTTCTTCATAGACCTCGTAGTTAATTACCGAAGGCACTTCGTTGCCTCTGTGGAGTACTTCCCAGAACCACGAGCGAGGCTCAAACACCCTGTCTTGGTTGTATCTTGTGTGGATAGTATAACATCCCAAGAACTCTAACAAGGACAACTTGAGTTGCGATTTATCGGACACGCCTTTCCCCGGCTCAAAATATTCCCGATAGACTTTGAATATCTCAGCAAACCCATGAATGGGAATGGACGCATTCAACCAATCATCATTCAGTGAAACCTTATTCCAAGTTGCAATGGACGGATTGGTTTTGTAAAACTCCCCGTTTCCGATCAACACCAGTCTCTCCAAAATCTGCTTGACCGTCTTGGATACTACTCCCGAATTATCGAACGTATGGTGAGTTAAGCCCTTGTTCTCCAAAACTGGAATTTTGGGTATAGGGGGCATAGCGTTCCACATTTCCACAACAGAGAGGTATTTTGCCTCTTCCGGACTGACATGGACGCCCTTCAGAGGCTTCCTAAGCGCCTTTCGAGGCTTAGGTGATAGATGGGTACCAAATGAGGGGTAAACGCCCTGTGGCGGCTCTGTGGGCGGCTCACGCGGAATAATCTCTTCATCCTCATCCTGTGAAATTGATCTTTCTGAGTTTTCAAGAATATTGTATTCCGAATTCACCCCAATTTCTTCTTGGGATGCAGTCGGAAACTGGTTTCCTTTTTCAGGGTGATAACTATCTTTCATAGGCAGGGATGGATTTAATCTTCCTGCCTCACTCACACTGAAAAGGGCATCAAGTTCAGGTGGAGGCCCCACAGGGGCATCTTCCTGAACGGCTTGCCCAGATTGGGTGGATGCTTCTTCCTCGTCAGAGGAAGGAGTATTCACTCCCAATCTTCTGTGGGTAGAATCTTTCAAATCATCCCCCGTCAGTGGGAGGTCGTGAAAATTCGTCCTTATCAACTTTAGTTGATAATCTTCTTCTTCAGATTTATTGTTCTTGTCTATTATTCTATTGTATTCTTCTATGTCTGCGTTACAACGCAGATGGGTCTGCGTTACAACGCAGATGGGTCTGCTCTGTAGTGCAGATGGGTCTGCGTTACAACGCAGATGGGGGGGTACCATATTCCCTTCATTTTGTTGGTTTTCCGGGGAGTCCAAGAAGTTTATATTGATAAGACCTTGCATGAAGAATGTGGATTCTTCGGCGAGAGAAAGCACTTCGGGACGTATCATTTGAAAGAAATGGAACCACCGAATTTCACTATCATTAGGTGGTTCCTGTGCATTCTGTACTATTAGTGTACTTGAGAGAAATAGCTGAACTGCTCGATCTAAACGCTTCCTATCCAAGATCCAATACTTGACTCGCATATTGGAGAGACTTCTAATCTCTGTTCTGAGAGCACCGATTTCTTTCAGGAACTCCTCAGCAGAGTCTATGTCAGAACGCGATACTTCTAATTCATCCTGCCAAGCATTGAGTGACTTATAGAATTCTCCAGCATACTTGGCGTGTTTTGCGTTCTCTATAGACCAGTTATACCAGTACACAATCTTACTGATTACTGCTGCAATAGGATAGGGCTGCCTGTTTCTTTGTTTTTCTGGCCCCATTGTGTAACAATACTTCACCATCTTTACGAGTGCCGTGGTGTTGTACAGCCCTATATAAACAAGTTTTCCTTCTTTGTTCAGGGCTACAAAGCGCTTCTGTTTAAGTTGTTGCAAGTAGAACTTGTTCAATTTATAGTCTTCATACTCAGTCAATTTCAACATACAAATCTCCTCCATCAATATCTGATAACTGTTCCTGAATGGACAGTAATCCTTCCGCAACCGCTCGCTTTACTATTGCCTTTATCTCGTCTTTCGTGTAGTAATTCTTTAGCACACTATAGATTAAATTCACCGAGACATAAGCATATTTCACCTTGTCTTCGTTGTAAAAGAACTCTTCGTCGTTCGGACTGCTGTCTACTGCGTATGCAGTCAGGGCTGCATAAAGATAGGCAATGTCCTTACCGCGTTCTCGAATAGTTTTCCCTGAAATCGATATAGGCATTCCGTTTGCGAAAATCTCCGTATCGTCTGGATCATCTGGTACAAAATACATAGTATCTCCTTTGTACGCAGTCTACCGCATTTATTTTGATCTGTCAAGTGATATGGGTTGACAGTTTCTCCAATATATACTATAATTCCAATATAGAAGGGAGTACTATGACATTTACTACAATACAGAAGAAACTCAATCGTCCAGCACAAGACCTCTGCCGTTTAATCCGAGGCACAAATATAGGCGGTCGTAAATCTTTCAGTTACGCCGAGATCAGGAAGAGCTTGTTTACTTTGGAAGAGTTTAATATCCTCTGCCATTACGTTGAGTGGAAGAAAGAAGATTACATTCAGTCTATCCGGGAGTTCCTTATAGCCCATCCATTCCGTTCATACCAAGATATCACAGATCATATTGCTCGTCCAGCGTCATATACATGGTGGATCTTGACGGAGATGAGTTTCTTGGAAAGTGACTTTGCGGAGACGGATAAGGACGAACTGTTTATTGTAAACGAGGAAACGGAAAGATTATTACGTGATCGGGGAGACATTTGAGCTACAGGGGTAGACACAGATTGGTTTATGTGGTATATTTATGAATAGAGAGGAGAGTGTTTTGAAGATTACAAAATATGAATGGTACAACTACATCGCTGCTTTAGTGATTTGGACTGTAACGGCGTGGCTTACAAAGCAGGTATGGGGAACAGATTTTTGGGAGTACCTTGTGATTGCTTTTGGAATCCTTCTCGGGGACGGGTTTTATCAAATGGCGAGAGAAAAAGGAGACCAATGATGCTTATTGCTATTTGTGGAAAGAAACGTACAGGAAAAGATACTGTAGCAGATTACATTCAAGAATTCTGGGGATTTCAGAAACGCTCTTTTGCCAAACCTATCAAAAAGGCTTTAGAGATCATTTTTGATTGGCCCGAAGAAATATGGCACTCAGATGAACTAAAGGAAGAAGTAGATCCTCGGTGGGGGATTTCTCCTCGACAAGCGGCCCAACACATGGGGACAGAATGGGGACAGTATCATTTGGGGCAATCGTTTCCTCTCTTCCATGATACTATGGGAAGAAAGCTGTGGGTAGCTCGTGCATTATTTGACATCGACAACGAAGATGTTGTTGTAAGTGACCTCCGCTTCCTTCATGAAGCCGAAGCAATTCGGGATCGAGGAGGCTTCATTATCAAAATTCACCGAAATCTGAAATACGAGGATGGGCACCTCTCTGAGATTGGTGTCAATATTATTGACGCTGATTTTGAAATTGATAATGACAAGACCGAGCTACATTTACTGGGTATCGTGGATTCCGTTATGGAAGATATTTTTGGGACGAAAGAGGGAGAAGGATATGACTAATACTGACATTACAAAGTGTAATGGAGAAGGGTGTCCAGTGAAAGAAAGCTGTTATCGGTATACCAGCACCCCAGACGAACACCGTCAATCGTATTTTGTAGAGACACCCGGATATTATTCTCATGGCAAGTGGAACTGTGGTTTTATATGGGAAGCTGAACAGGAACGCATCTTGACTACTCTGGTTCAAGAAAACCAAGAGAATGGGTTTTATTAAGGAAAATAGAGGAGTGAAATTAGAATATGAAGGAGAAGATCATGGATGAAGATGTAAAAAGCTTATTGAAAAACCTAGATGAGCTTCAAAAAGAAATTGAGTACGTCAGAGTTTGTGTTGAAAACATGGCTGAAGTAGATGAAAAACAAACAATAGATCCACCTTATGGGGTTCCACTTCAGCTTCGTAACGTTATGGGTACAGTTACCCAAGACTGGTGGGACGCTCTATCAATTGGAAACGGACAATATACAAAGAACAATCATGTTCATTACTTGGAAGATATCGGTGATTGGAAGTACCAAGAAGTAGATTGGAGCCATGTTTCAAAAGAAATCAATCGTCGTGTTATTTATGGAAATGGAAGTGTTATATACTCCAATAGTTATTTTCGGGATTCTTTTGATTCTAATACTGTTGTCTTAGATGTTCAAACTCGAACAGAAGAAGGAGAAAATGAAATTGACTGATATTACATTCTTTGTGAATCGATATGATCGGGACGGTGATGTTTGTGAATATGGAATCTTTCTGTACTTTGAAAATGATGTTTCTATCAAAGTAGGAGATTGAAATGAATTGGATGTCTGTAGTGATGTTTTTAGTTGGAGCACTTGGGGTTCTCACCACTGATCTGAAAGTAAACGTTCGGGGTGTATTAGATATAATTAGCCCGATTCTAATTTACTTGCCTTTCATTTTTTGCATGGCATTTCCTGTCTATCTGGAATATCTACTGAGGAGGTAGTGTTATGGTTCAACAATTGAAGGAGAAAAAAAGTATGAATATAAAAAGTTCCTATGACCGTTTTGACTTAGAACAAGTAATTATGGAACTTGCACAAGTAGAAACTGATGTTGCCCTGTTGAATACGTTTTTATTGGAAAGCAATCAGATGGATATTGATAGCGTCTCGAATGCTCTTTTGGGGATTGAAGTCTTCACTAAAATCCGATTAGAGAAAGCAATGACAATTCTTGAGGCTGGTCTTCGTGATGGTTGGATTAGGTAGGAGGAAACCATGGGAATGAATTACTATGCAATTACGAAATACGGAGACACATATCATATTGGAAAATCAAGTTCGGGGTGGGAGTTTCATTTTGAAGCACATCCAGGATTAGACGTATACTCGTCGACGCAATGGTTGAGTCGTCTAAAGTCAAAGGGCTGGAGAATTGAAAATGAAGATGGTGAAACAGTAACTTTTGAATTTTTTGAGAACCTGATCGATCCTGTAGAGCGGGCTAAAAGACATGTTACTCATGTTACTGGGAAGTTGATGAATCACTTTGACTATGTTCAGCAAGATGAATATGAAAACTTGATTCAGCTTCATATCGATTATAATCAATCTTTCAGTCTTGTTCTTGATGATGTTCAACCAAGAAACTGTTGGAAAGATTCAGCAGGATTTGCAGTCAGTCTCGGGGAGTTTTCGTGAGAAATGAAAAGGTTC
>Ga0306898_1000182_pt1 | contig 26108 bp, 29 predicted proteins | sample AntRauMFilla1564_FD_190424 | JGI IMG/M metagenome (GOLD analysis project Ga0306898, IMG submission 190424) | Saline lake microbial communities from Rauer Islands, Antarctica - Metagenome Filla 1 #564 (v2) (version 2) | ecosystem: Environmental > Aquatic > Non-marine Saline and Alkaline > Saline ...
CATCTATCTTCCCTGTTGCTCCAGTCTTTACTACCTGATTCACATTTCCTTCTAGTGTCTTGTAGTAGAGAAATGATGATGCAAGTTGTACCCATCCATTGGTAGCGTTTCTGTAGTACACAGTTCCGTCACCTCCTGAAGTATCTGCTCCGAGATTAGGATGGTTTGAGTTATCTGCTGTTGATGTTGTCACTACAATCCAGTAGAAAGCACCAATAACGAGAGCTCCGTACTCTGTTGTAAATATAGCCTCGAACTCTGCTGCACTTAACCCTAGCCACTTTGCGTTTGTAAGTGTCACTGTTGCAAGGTTTGTTCCTGTCGGAGCGATTCCTGCACCTGCATCAGCTTGTAGTGAAACTGTTACTGTACCCGTGAATGTACCTGTATCAGCTTTCTTGAACAGTGAGGCACCTCGCATCTTTGTCTTTGTCGCAACAAATCTTTGTGCCAAGTCATTATTTTTAGTAGTTGCATCTGCCTCTCCCACTGCAATAGTATTTGTTGATACTAGCTGAGTTTGTAGCACTGCTGATTGGGTGATTTCGTTTGTCGAAACAAAGTCTGTGATTCTGTTCTCAAAGTTTACAAATAATTCTGTTGCGCTTTTTGCTACACCCACAAAGATGTCATTTGTTGGAGCTGTTTGTGTAATATCTCCTACTGTTGTAGAGATGTATTGCGATGCTCCTGGAGTCATCCCTGATTGGTTCGTATCAGTTCCTCGCACAAGTACACCACCTGTGATTGCAACACCATCAGTTCCTGCTCCTTGAGCAATACCAAATTGTGTATCATCTCCATACGCTGTATCTGCATCGGCTCTGTACCATTCTTGGTCTGTAGTATTAAAGTATAGGACTCTTCCTATTGTAAATGTTTCGCCTGCATTTCCTGTAGCGATAACTTTTGCATAAGAAATAGCGCCAGCCGATCCTGAATCATCAACATATCCCTTTGTTGCAAGTTCTTCTCTATTTGAAAGAGTTGGTTCTGTTGCATATCTTAGAGAATTTGGAAGAGCATCGTCTCCATTAATCATTCCCTTAAGTAGCTGTATGATCGGCGCATCGGTTATTTTTATATTGGCTCCCCGCCTGTGAGAGAACTTGTTTGCATTCACTGATGTTTTTCCATCCGCATATGATACCCCTCTTATGAGTGAAGTCATTTCGGTTCCATCTACAGTTCCACAAACTATCTCCGCTTGGGCCGATCCTTCGTCTACTGTTATACATACAAGCCCGGACAATGCACCACCTCCTCTCACCGCGTTTGCGGTCAGAGTTAAGCTCGTCGATGCTGATGTTATTGGTGATGCTAGTGAGGTTTCCCACACTGCTGCTATTTCGGGTAATGACATATTGTATATATTAAATTATTAATGTTGTTTTGTCGCATTTATACTGTTCGTGACGGAGTGTTCTTCCTTCCTTTGTCTCTGATGTCTTTAAACTTTATCTTATTCGCCTGGACGTACCCCACCTTTGTGGCCACAAGTCTTACCTGTACATCTACAAACTTGTCGGAGTTTACCGGGAAGTCTACCTCGAATGGACTCGCTGTGTCCGACCCTCCTGAACCAATTGTTTTTGACCCAAGTGTTGGACCTCCGATTGATGTATTTTTTCCTGCGTCCACGTAGATTCCATCGCCTTGGATAGTGAACACCTTGGTGAATGATCCACTGTCGTATGATAGCCACACCTCTAGCTCCTGCTCTTTTTGGATAAGTCCATCTATAACCATTTTCCGACAGTTCTTTAGGTGATCCGTTCCGAGGTTGAGCGCTGATGATGTCCAGTAGTTTTCTATCACGTCTCCATCCTCGTCATATCCTGAAAATAGGATGTAGCAGTTGTTGGTTATTGAGTCTCCTGCGATTAGAAGCCCATCGTATTCGGCCAAGCACCCCACGTAGTAGTTGAGTCTATCCCACACCTTATTTTCTGATGCGATGTTTCGTATCCAGGTTACTGAATTGTGATTATCTGCTATTCCATTTTGTTTCGCCTGGGATGAGAATATTTCATAGTCTCCCCATCGATACACTACTCCCTTTGAGTGTCCGAATTCCGACAGGTTAATTCTATCCGAGATTGGTTCCGGCTCGATTGTTGTGATGTCAGTTCCCTGGAGTACCTTCATTTTTCTGTACTTTGGTTCGCTTGGATTTGATAGGTCGGCCATGATTATTCCATCCGGTGTTTGGTGCGCTGCGAGTGTGTGTGGAATACCTACGTTTCGATACTCAAGGTTTACTGACTCTGTGTCATCTACGCTTGATTGAAATTGCCATGTCTTGAGTTCGTGAAAGCAGTATACTGTCGTGTTGATGTTGTAGATGGCCATTAGCTTTCCACCACCTGTGTCTTGTCTAAACGATTTTCCTTGTCCGTTTAGGTTTCCTGTGAAGTCTAGGATTCCTGTCGAGGTTGATGTCTCGTGGTAGTACGATGCGGTGATTGCTTGCGCGTTTGTTGGTGCTGTATTGAAAGTCACAGAGAATGCTCCTGTTGCGTAGTTTATAGTCCCGGTTCCGCCGAGGTCACCTACCATGTTTCCATCACGATCGTCTACGAATGTTTCCACAGTATCGGTGATTGATGGGAACATCACTGTTTTTGGCGCTGTGGCGACAGCAAAGGTCCCGGTGAACGTTATTGCCACACCTGTCCCTGAGCCCACATTCTCCCCTGTGACCTGCGTGAAGTCCGATAGTTGGTCTTTGTCGATATATGACAAGTAAAGCCCTGTACGGTCATTATTACCTGCTACAGTACCATTCCTCTGTCCGGCGAAGACTCTTGATTGCCCTGGATGGAATACTCCCCACCGGTAGTTGTTTACCTCCTGGTCTACCGCGCTTCCGGGATTTGCTGTTGGTATCTTATAGACTGATGAGTTCTGCGACCCTATGTACATAAAAGACCCTGCAAGGCCTTGGTATAGTTTCATCCAAACATCCTCTCCGTTTGCAGTCGCCGGGAGCAGGTCAGTATCGATTTCCACAGTGTCGTCCAGGTCCGCATCATAGTATTTTACTTTTCGGCCATAAGCGAAGAACAGCACCTCGGTTCCGTTGTACTTTTTTCCTCTACCTATTCCGGTCACCCTTCCTGTACCATTTACTCTGGTTTGCCCCAGGAGCGTATATCCTCTCCGAAGAGCGATACTGTCTTGCTCCTTTGAAGTGACCCAGTTGAGCGCATCTGGCGAGTACCCCGCCCTGAGTGTCTTTATATCTCTTACGGAAGTGTTTTGTCCGTAGAATGTGTCTATTGTGAAGTCATTAATAATCATATTAAATATCGTTAGTCGTATCGGTTTATGGCACCTGATCTGAACCCTCCTCCATATCCATCTGTTGGGTCATTTGACTGAATGGCTCCGAGTGACTTTTCGTTGTCCCAGGACTCCATTGCGTTTTTAATTGCGTTTAGTACCGCTTGGTTTGAAGGAAGCATTTGTCGGTTGATTGAGTCGTAGTCGACTGCGCCTTTGTGAATTCCTATTGCATAGTATGCGAGGATAGGCAAGAACCTTGAGGGGAAAACTGGCCACGCTATCGTCGCTGAATCCTCCAGGTCTACCTCTGCGCTTGTTGCTAGATATGTCAGCCAGATGTTTCCACTGAACGGAGGTTTTCCGTTGAGGTAAAGTATCTTTGCGTTCTCATCATATACACAGGTGTGTGATGAGTCCTTGAACTCTAGTCGTTGATCAAATGGTTTCAGCGTGTAGTATTCTACTCGATTTTCTCCATCAAATATCTTTAGCGCAGTTCCATCGCTTGTGACGTATATTCTCGACAGGTCTGTGATGGTCGACAGGTCGATTGCAGTTTGCCACGTACCTGATGCGCTTACTACCTTTGTGGTATCTGTTTTGAGTAGCACGTTCCATGGTCGCTCTTCTTCCAAGATCGCTTTGGCGTTACTTATGAGTATGTTTGCAAGGGACACGTCGATAGTCGCACCTCCATTGAGTTGCGTTAGAAAGTTGTATAATTCTGTGCCTTTTGTAATCATATTATTGTGCTAAATCATTTATACTAAATGGAGGTGTTTGTGTCGCATTTTTCTCTTCTTTTCCCTTTTCCATTGCCTCTGATATCTTTTGTTCGACAATTGTCCCCACGTTATCCACGATCGTCTGTGCAAGCGTTTGAAGTGTTCTGACAAGGTCCATGTTTAACTGTTCGTACTTTTCTACCTTCTTACCAAGTTCCTGGACGATAACGTCTAGGTCTTTTTCTGTTTCTTCTTTTTTTTCTGTTTCTTTTTCCATAATTGTTTTTTGTCTTGGCGCTATCTCAACCCTCCGGGGAGAGCTGAGTAGTGCAGAGACTTTATCGAGATTATCGACTTAGTGGTTCTGAACCTGAGAATGCTGATGATGCTACTGCATATGAAACAATTTGCGGAGCTTGGTCTGTGAAGACTTCGATTCCGTAAGCTGTCCATACGATGTAGTCTCGTCCGATTTTTCGGCTCACTGAGTTTTCTTCCATTGAGGGGTTCTTTTGAACCACAAGAGAACATGATCGTGCAAGCGCAAAGATGCAATTTACTTTCTGTTTTACAACAGTGAAGATTGCAGATGTTACGTTTGTCGATACTACAATAGTACCTTTTCCTGCTCCTTGGAGAGTCATGGTATCTGCTGCGTTATCGTTTACTGCAACGAAGTTTCTAAGTAGTCTTTGTTCTGCTCGAGTTGCTGATGAGGCACCTGCATCTGCTGATTCCGCTACTGAAGTTCTTCCTCCTGCATTCAAGAATGCTGCAAGGTTAGCTCGAGTAATGTCCACAGTTGATGCGATGTGAATCTCAGTTGCTCCTGTTGCTGCTGACAGTGTAGAAACAAAAGTGATTACAACACCATTGATTGTGACAGTTTGTCCGTTCGTAGGATTTGTTGCCATTGCAAGTGTTACTGATCCTGAAAGTGCGTTCGAAGTGAAAGTTTCAAACCCTTGGAAATAACCTGAGTATCCGTTTCGTGATACTTGGTCTCCAAGTAGAGTGTCTTTTCCTCCTAGGTACAATTCAATCGCTGTAAGAATTTCTGGAGAGATTGCCGCTGCAGGCATTCCTTCTGGAACTTCTAGCTTCATCTTTGAACTAAATCGCTTGTGGTATACCACGTTCTTTAGTCGAAGTTTTTGCATGGCAGTAGTGAAGACTGTTGCAACGTTTGATGCAGTAAGTACGTGTCCGTTTCCGGCTGTACCTGCAAATGTTCCATCATCCATCACTGTTCCTGCGCCTAGGTGCAATTGAAGCAATACGTCTGCATCGATTTGGTTAATCAAAGCATTCGCAAGTTTCTGGCCATACTTTTGCTTAACAGGAAGGTGAGCTTGTAGCTCGTCAAGTTTCTTGATGTAGATACTTGATTCCTTCTCGTAGTTGATAGTAAGTGTTTCTTGAGTGTCAGTAATCGCTTGTGGATCGTAACTTCCGTCTCCTCCCATGTCATTCACATCAACATCTGATGCGAACGATCGAGCAATTGTTTGACCCTTTGTGAGTGACGCTTCTAGACGTGAGTCAGCAAAAATTTGATACACGGGCTCTTTGTAGTGAGACATCTGGTACTCTGCTGAGAACACAGTTTTGAAGGTCATTGTATTTGGGTTCATATAATGATTTTAAATTAACGTTTAAATGATAATTTTTCGTCCATTACTGTCGGTTGATAGCTCACCATTAGATGAAGTTGCTTTATTGTATTCATTGTACCAAGCAATGGTCTCGGATTCGGTCATCTTTGAGAAGTCAGGTGATGTATTTAGGTCTACTGTTGTAGTTGGTTTCACACCATTCTTTTCTTGAGGACTTTTTGACTCGAGGCCACGTTTTTTTGGTGAGATAAGTTTCGATAATGCATCCTTGCTTTTGTATATGATGTAGTCAATTTCTTTATCGTGATACTGGTCAGTATGAGCAAGTTCACTTAATTTACTTTTGATCACTTCTTTATCTATCTCCGATAGTTCTGGGAAAAATTCTTTTAGAGTTGGAGCCGCTTGGTCGAACTCTTGATTGAATGATTGCTCATCGCTCTGTGTGTTCGATATCCGCTTTGCATCGTCAAGTGTCCGCCGATCATCCTCTGAAAGTGACGAGATATCCTTGGTCAAGATTGTTTTTAGTTGCCTTAGAGTGTCCGGGGACATCTCGTTTTCTTCAGCAAACTTTGACAATTCGTCCTGAACATCTTCATTCTCTTCCTGGGTCGAAGCGCTGTTTCCTTTTTCGATGATAGCTTTTAGTTCCAAGTTTTCTCTCTCTAATTCTTTGCTTCGCTCTTTTTCATTTCTAAGGTCTTTCTTTTTCTCCTTATACTCTTCATAGATACGTCGCGGTTTACTAGCTTGTTTCTCCTCTTCTTGATTCTCGGGTTTTTCAGGCTCTTCTTCATGATCGTCTTTTCCTTCAGGGTCAGCTTTCGGCTTATCTTCCGGTGTGTGATCGTCTTGAGGTTTCGCTTCTGGTTCCTTTGTTTCAGGAGGAGTTGGATTCTCTAGTTCTGGTAAGTCGACTCCGTTAGCTTTCAAATCTTCCAAATATTGTTTTTCGTCCATGGTGTATTTATTTATGTTTCGTTCTCACGAAAAATGGTTTTGTAGTCATGTCCATTAACACCGCTGTTCTTAAAACCTGCACAGCTCGGGAAAACCACACTAATGATGTGATTTATCGGACCTTGGATATACCAAGGTCTTAAAATTACACCAACTTTCCTCCTGTATTTTCAGCGAATTCCTCCGCCTCCTTCTTTGTCTTGAAGTCTTTGTATGCAATTGGTCCTTTTCGAGTTCCGTTTTCGAGTAGCTCCCGGTACACAGCTTTAAATGCTCCTGCTTCCTCTGCTTCTGGCGCTGATTCTTCTGCTCGTCCTGGATCAAGTGCTTCTGCTGCGGCTTTCTCAGCTGCTTTTTTTGCTGCGGCTTTTTCTGCTGCTTCTGCCTTTGCTTTTTTTTCTGCTGCTAAGGCCTTAGCCTCTGCTTCTTTGTTGTTTGACATTGTTTTATATTATAAATTATTAACGCTTTTTTAATCTAGCAATTATGCAACACTATGTCGCATTTATCGCCTGCTCAATTTCTCTTTTGATTGTTTTCACTATTCCCTTCGCATCTACATCCGAAAGCATAAGCTCAAGCATGAGCATGATTGCATCCTGTTTATTCCACAAGTTTGCTCGGTCCTGGTCGCTTAGGCTACGATCGTATGCAAGTTTTACACCAATTTCTTTGTATGCGCTTTTGAATAGCTGCACGATATGTTCTGTGTACTCATGCTCCTTCCATGATGCAAGTGGTTCATTCTCACTTAGTACTTGTTGCCACTGGTCTAGGGTGCGCCGATTATCCTCAATGATATCTGAATCAAGTTCGTCATCTAGGAATATCTTCCTTATCCTTTCCATTTGGTTGTTTTCGTTTGACATATTATTATATTGTGTCTTCGGCCATACTTAGTGCTTTGCTCATTCCTCCTGGCATTCCGGGGTTCTCCGCTTTGGACTCTGGAGGCAGTTGCATTCCTTCTGGTTGTTGTTGCCCTGCCATCCCTTCATTCTCTAGCATCTTACGTTCTATGTTTTGTCTTGCAATCTCTTCGTGTTGCATTGCATAGTCAATCATTTGTTGAAACTTAGGACCGAGGGTTGCTCGCTTATCTGAGGCAACGTCCACAATCTTTTGGACGAATGCGATGTTGGCTCCGTACCATATCTGTGGCTGTTGGCCCATCAGTATGAACTGTACCGCCTCTGCAGCTTTGGCAAGTGCCTTCCGGTCCTGGAATGTTTTCATGTCTAGGAACTCTGCTACCTCCGAGTCATCATACTCTCCAATTGATGTGAGGATCTCTTCGTTGAGCTTCTGTGGGTTCACAGTTCCTGGCATGATCATCTTTAGAGCCTCTACTCTTCGGTCCTTCTTCATTTCTGATTCTTGCACCTTGAGGTCTGATGATTCTACGAATATGTCGATGTCCTTATCAGTGTTCAGGTCTAGTCTTGTGATGTCATCCCAGTCCCATCCACCTTCGCCCATGATTCGTACAGCCATCTTCCCAGGCATGTGGTCTTTGAGTCCCCAGATGTATGATTTACCAAGGTCGGCCATCATGTCCTGGAATGGTTGTGATCCCCATCCAATTCGTTTTGATACTGACTTCTGTTCTGCGAATGTCACTGATGCTTTCTTTGATACGTTTTGTACACCTCCCATGGCTAGGTCGGTTGCTCCTGTGTTTCTTCCGAGTGACCCTGTGATCCAGTCGATGAGGTTCACAGTTCCTTGTAGCTCGCCTGTCTTGAATTCAAATACCCCTTGCGCGATTTGCTTTGTACCTCCTTTTGTATCTGCAGGCACCAATGCATCCGGTCGGTGCATGGCCTCGTCTAGCTTTCGCACGTCCTTGAACATGTCCTTGTCATAGGCTCTCGCTCCGAAGTTTCTCTTTTCTCGGTTGGTTAGCTCCTGGTTGAACATCGCTACGATCGCATCTGCTGCAGGGTAAAGGTCATCGGCGTACGACTTTGATAGGAAGTTCTTTTTGTCCTGGTGAGTTGCAAAGGTTTTCCAAGGGTAGAGTCCTGATGAGTCTATGTTCTTCCACTTCTCGAAGCGTAGCCATGTCTTGGTCCAGGGATGGAAGCATAGGTAGTATCGCTCTCCTTTTATGTTCAAGATATGTTCTGCTATTCGGAACACTGGTTCGCCTACGTATGTTTCGCTTGTTGGATCAAGGCCAAGTGGTTTGAACCTTGCGAGCCTTTCATTCATGTCCATGTTTTCTCGGTCCGGGAGGTACTCCTGGTCAGCTGACCTTTCCACGAGTAGTTTTACTTGCTTTGCATCATATATTCCGGCTTCAGCTCCTGATTCCAAGTCTGACTTTGTTTTTTCTACGTTCTCCACACCTGCGAAGAGGTGATTCTCCAGGATGTATCCTCCTTCCGGTTGGAAGTTGAAGTCAGTCAGGTCTACGTTTGTTATCTCTGATTTGTATTCAGGGTTTGATGTCGCTCGGTACTCTATGATTCCTACTCCGGTCATGATTGCATCCTTTCTGGCCATCCGCAGTTTTGATTCCCACTTACTGTTCTTGTTCGCATCCATCACTTCCATTTGGAATGCTGCGTTTACTTTCTTTACCTTGAAGTAATCCTCCGGTCCTCCTTCCTTAAAGTTCAGGATGATTGGCGTGTCGTATTGTGTATTCAAAGTGTCAATCATTCCGGGGAACACTGGGATGGCTACGTTGAAGAGTTGTCGTAGTTTCTTTGGTGTCTTGCCATCATATAGCTCATAGAATTTTGTAGTCCTGGCTATTCTAGGTTTCTTGAATTGATGGCAGGCATTGATTTGTAAAGTTGCACGCCTAACAGCATCCTCTGCCATTGTTTCTTTTTCTGTTTGGTCGAGGGTTGACGATTTTTCTTCAGTAGAGTTTTTGTATTCTTGCATAGTGATAAAGATATCAGGTTATGTGTTTTTTGTCGCATTTACTTCGTTGGTACGCTCTCGAGCATCTTATACATCTACCTTTCGAGTGGTACTTCACCACTGTGAATGCTATCTTGCAGTCCGCACATCGCCCGGCGAGGTTTCCGTTTGGAACCAGTGGGTTCTTTACGTATTCACAGTGGGTGCAGGGCATGAACTCAATGAGTATATCCCTTGCGATCGACTCTCTGATGTTTGGCAGTAGGAATATCTCCTCGCACCGGTGACACCTCTTTTTAATGTTCTCGGGCCTATTCATTGAAGTTGTCATTTAGTGGACCTTCATACGGAGGTTGAATGAAGGGTTCTTCGCATCCGTTTATGCATTGGTATCCATCATTCTTATCAAGCACAGCATCAGCATCGGCCTGCAGTAGTTTGCATATCTTACATCTAAACATTTTGTTTCTATCGTATTGTTTCGATATCATAGTTTTAGTATTACATGTCTAACCCCGGTGACTCATAGTCAGGCTGTTGATAACTTTCATTGCTTTCTTCTGACACTTCTGATTGATGTCTTGTTTCGTACGCTATCGCGCAGGCCATGAGTAGGTCGAAGTGTCTCGTTGTTAGTCTTGGGTCCACTTCGTTTTCCATCAGGTCATCTCTTGAGTACGACTTGAGTTCGTTGATGAGATTCTCGTCCGACAGTTCCAGGTGTCCATTGGCCACCGCAGCTTTGAGGTTTGATAGTATTTTGTTTTTAGTGTGCATGTTCGTGTTGTATCCGTACTCTCTTGTCTTTGGAGGCATCCCGGATCTTGTGCTTTTTACGTCTCTGAAGTAGAGGTTGTTATATTCTAAGTGTCGGAGCCTTGCAATGGTCTGGTCGTACTTATTGTTTTCCACAGCGATTATGCATTGCCCGAAGTGATCGCCCTGGCTCATCAGCTCGTCTCCGAATACCATTGGGTCGATGGTGTTGTTGGCGAACGTTGCTACCACCCTCGATGGTGTTGTTGTGAAGTCTATGAACACAGAGGTTGAGGAGTCGAGTCCTACTCCGCCGGCGACATCTGCTCCACATCCAATTCGATGTCCTGGTGTGTACTTGTGGAATATCTTGAAGCCTGCGATTGTTCGTATCGGTTCTTTTTTTTCTTGCTTATTGAGTGTGTCTCGGTCAAAGAACACGTCTGCTCCGGCTGATGGTTGGCCTAAGTATTCACCCTCGAAGTCCTCGGCGTTATCCTCGATCGTTTGTATCTCTTCCTTGGTGTACGCTTGTGGCCACGTAGGTTCTCCGTCCTCTCGAATGGGTGTGTTTATCATTCTTCTGTTGAGTGCTTTTTTCATAACAAGTCTGTGAACGTTACCTCGCTCTGATACGTAGTTGCAGTTGTACAGCGCTGCACCTGATTTTGCGAGTCCATCTTTTGCTTCCTCCATGTTGTCCCATATCTTTTGAGTTTCGACTGCGGACCTTAGCGTTTTTCTAGTTTCGAAGTCATCGAACCACACGAAGTCCGGGCGCGCCTCTTCCTGGATGTCTCCTCGTTGATCTACTCCCACTGAGTCGGCCTGCATCTTTATTCCTGATGATGTCGTGAACACGCTCATCCGCTCCGGTCTCTTCTCTGTGGTCTTTTGGAATATCTCTGGGTAGTACTGGAGTACTCTTTTTCTAATAAGTAGGTTGTACACATCGGTTACAATCTGTACCGCATTCCCTTGGTCGGCGCTCAACACCTTGATGTACTTTCTCGACATGTTGGCATCGTTAGCTATGCAGAAGGCCACGAAGAGTTTGGTCCGGGTAGTCTTTGCTGCTCCTCGGAATGCTATGTCGGTGAAGAACTTTATTGTACCTCGGTACACGTCTAGGTTTCCCCTATCGATTTCGTTGTGGAATGGCGCATCATCGAAGGCAAAGAACTTTGGATAAAAGTGGCGAGTCCACAGGTTGAAACGAAAAATCACCTCATCGCTTGGAGTGTTCGAGTTGAACTTGAAGATCGCCCTAGTCTTTATCCTGTCCTTGCTTTTTAGTATTTGAAGCAAGTCCCATGAACCTTCGGACGGCTTCGTTTGCTTTTTCGTCGATTTCTTCATCTTGTATTTCGATGTCTAGATTAATGTTTTTCTGCACAGGTTTGTCGTGCTTTCTGTCCATGTAGTCTTGATAGAACTTGTAGTCTCCGAGCCTCGCCTTCTTGATACCCATCTCAAATATCTCTAGCTCCATCTTGTCCGGGTCGCCTCCATTCTTTTTAGCGAGCGATATCATTGCTTCGCGCATCAGAGTTCTGTAGTTCTTTTGTCCTTTAGGACGACCGTTAGGATTACCTCCTGGTATGAGATTTAATTTTCTCTTTTCTATACCAGTCAGTGTTTTTCGAGTTTCATTCGAGTTTTTGACCTTAGTCGCTTTTAATGGTACAGTTTTTTTTACTAGCTTTTTGGCCATTTTATTTTCTTCTTATTCTTGACCACCTCGCCTCCTTCAGTGAAGTCTACCCACCTCTGTACGATCACGTCACAGTATTTTGGGTCTAGCTCTAGTCCATAGCATAGTCTACTCGACTTCTCGGCTGCAATCACTGTTGATCCTGATCCAAGGAATTGGTCCAGGACGATGTCATCCTCTTTGGTACTGTTTGTGATTGCTTTAACCACTAGCTCTACAGGCTTCTGGGTCGGATGCACGTAGTCATTCACGTTTGAACGTTTCATTGACCACACCGTTGATTGCCCACCCTCGATTGATTCCGTTTGTTTCCGGAGCCAGTCGAGAGCCTTGAGGTCATCTGCAGGTATTTTCCACACTGTTGTTCCTCGCCTGTCACCATAAAAACTTTTCTTTTTGTTCAGGTAGCAATAATAGAAAGGCTCATGTTTTGTCCTGTAGTCATTCATGCCGAGTCCGGCTGATGGTTTATTCCAGATGAGTTGTGTATCTATGATGAAGCCTACATGGTTTAGCGCCATGTCGAAGTCGGTCATTGTCTTGTGTGAGTGAAAGACATAGCATCCGGCGGTCGCCTTAATGTTCTCCTTCATTCGTTCGAACGTTCCGAGTAGGAACGTAGAGAACTGCTCGTCTGACATCTTGTCATTCAGGATTGTGTTCGAAGTCTTTTTACCTGTACCTGAGTAGTTCACGTTGTACGGAGGATCTGTGAAGACTGCATCCGCCTTGTGTCCATCCATAAGTTTCTCCAGGGCCTCGACACTGGTGCTATCTCCACAGAGGAGTCGGTGTCCGTTTAGTTCATACAAGTCGCCTAGCTTGCTACGTGGTTCGTCTGGTAGTCCCGGAACGACGTCATCCTTTGAGTCCACATCAATTATGAGGTCAGCTTCGAAGCCTGTCATCTCGAGTAGTCGCATCTCTAGCTCTTTGAGTTCCTCGATTACGAGTTCCATATCCCAGTCTGATTCATTCAATTTGTTGTCGGCGAGCCGATACGCTTTCGCTTGCTGTTCGGTCAGGTCTACGACCTTTATCCATTCAGGTTTCACATCCCACCCAAGCATTTGCAGCGCTGCGAATCGTCCATGGCCAACAATGATTACTCCATCATTATCCACGACGATTTGTTGGTTCATTCCAAACTCTTCAATTGACTTTGCTACTTGCTCAATCTGTTTCTTGGGATGCTTTTTAGCATTTTTTGAGTAGGGTCTGATATCCATAAGTTATTTTTTACTTTTTACTCTCTCATCAGCTTCCTCTTGGGTTTTTCCCGATGCTTGAGTCTTGCCATTTTCTGACACAGCTGTGAATATTCTGTTAGGCTCTATTGCCTCATCAACAACACCTTCCTTGAGGACCGCATCAATCATCAGCTTTCTCACTTCGATTTCATCCATGATGTCAGTTATCTCTGGAGAGTTCATTGCGAGTTGATTTGATTTCTGATCTCGTGCATTTTTAAGATTACTCATACGATCAACAATTAATTTCTTTGCATCGTAGTTATCCTTTGACTTTCCTTCGATAGCATCAAGCTCCGCTTGCAGTCCTTCGATTTGAACATTAATCCTTTGAACCTGCATGGTGTATTTGTGTTGCACAAAAAGTATCACATCAAGCTCCTGGAGTTTCTTGTTGATTTCTTCTTTATGCGCAGTTACTACCTGCTCTTTGTTGAGCTGACTTCCATCCTCGTATGGAATTAGTATCTCACCGCTGTTTGAGAACACAGGTTGTCCGTTGGCAATTGTATTCTTTGACAGTAGCTCATTGATTCCATCTGAGTCTGATAGTTTGAAACTTTGATATTTAATCATATTATTATTTGTTACTTTCTAATCTTGCTTGTTGGTCTTTTTGAAATGGCATCCAATCCCATTGTCCTCCTTCTTGCCCTTGTGACACTTTTTCGTTAAAAAACATTCCTGATGGATTTAGCACACAAAGGCTTACCTCTGTTTCGCTAATGACTTCTGTAATGACTGCAGCACGATCCACTGAAGGGAACTTTCCTCCCGCGCTTCCATAAGATTTGTAGTAGACCATTCTTCCTGTTGTCGGTTTAATATTATTTGACATCTTGTTTTTTCTTATTTCTTTTAACTTCGTTCATAAATAAAGCGTGCGCTCGGTGATCCTTGGGACTTATCTTTGCATGCTTTTTCAAGGCAACGTCCCTCATGATTTTTGTCCTCTCTTCTGGAGGGATATTTTGCCACCTTTTTTTTGCAGCTATGGATTGGTTCCTTGACATGGTCTGATATTAGCACCTGCCTTGCGTTACTGCAACCATACGTTATACACAGGGGTTTATTGCCATATTACGCACCATAACTTGACAACCCGTCAAATTATGTGAATTCGTTTAAACGTTGGTATATATAGCTTTTGCCTCTAACTTGCACACCTTTAGGGGGTGTGCAAGGGGTGTGCAAGGGGTGTGCAACCTCCACAGAGCGTTATATATTCCCCTCTCCTGTCTATTTGCATACCTCACACACCTATTTAGGGGGTATAAACTAGTAGGGAAAGTACAGCACCAGTGGACCCCACCCCGATCCCCCACCCCCACCCCAGTGTTGGGAAAAGGTATGCAAATGTTGTCAAGGTGTGCAAGCCCCTTTGCCACACTCGTCTAAGGCTTGCACACCCCCCTTGCACACCCCCTATTTGTGGTGTAATACTGTCAAAGGTATGCAAGTTTTCCCCATAATTAGGGTATCGGTACCCTTATTTGTATTGTATAATGCTAATTAGATGCACTGTACTCACTTAAATAATCAGAGACACCTCACTACTTTCACGAGCATTGGGGTGTTTTTGATTCCCATGATATGATATATCTATGAATAATCACCCTGATTCACAGAATATTGATGACACAGAAAAATATGCAGTTATGCAGGATCCATCCGACTTGAACGTTTGTGATTCTTGCCAGTAACATGGTACAATTAACTAGTCGTATTATTCATGTTTACGACAGACCTTTTAATTTTTTTTTTGTTATTAAATAAAAATTTACCTTAGCAAGGCACATCCGATTTCCCCGGGTGTGTTTTTGTTTACTATATAAAAGTGTATAACTTTTTAATCACGCGCTTGGAGGGTGTATAATTAAATAGAAAGGAGAACATTTATATGGAAATACAACCGCTACTATTCAAAGAAGTCTTCGGAAAGTACATGTACTGGCACGAAGTTCGCAGGGTATCTCGGTACTCAATCAGGTCATCAGCCCACGACTTTCTAAGGCAATGAAAAAGAAAGGAGAATGTCTTAAGTGTGGTAGCAAGGAACAAATGACCATGCACCACGTAATTCCCAAGGTATTCCGGGTGCCAACACGTCGGGTCCGGCTATGTCGATCGTGTCACAATTTGATTGAAAAAAGTATATCAGAAGAAGAACATCGCATCGGCAACCTCCACAAGGGAGAGCGCTATCAGCTCCGCAATATTGACTACATCTATATCCTGGACACCTTCCTTAATGGTTGAGTGTCTTTTTTACAGGATCCTTTTGGTTCTTGGCGTATTATTTGCATTGGTTAGTTATCTTTAATCTCTTTGTCTAGGGAGGAGAGGATATGCAAGCCGAGTTCAGGTTCTACACAATTATTTAATAATGTTCTCTTATCTCTTTTGTAGTTATAGAAATCTTGTATAAACATTCCCTGCTGTTCCATTTTTACTGCGAGAGTCATACCTTTGTCGTTTCGCACTTTCTTCCTAGTCTGACCAGTATCTGGTATTTCAAAGTTAGCCCAAAAATAATGACTCTGTATTTCTTGTGGTTTAATTAGTGGGTCATAATAACTGCGGACATTCTCAATAACATATTTGCCTTTGAAAAATTGTCTTAGTAGTATTATTTCTTCGTAGAGTTTCATATCAGGAAACTTTAGATTAAGTCCCCTTTGTGCGTGTAAGAAGTTCATTCGTGAATGAGTAGGGCAAGGAGGGCTACTCCAAATCAAGTCAAATTCTCTGAAATGCTCTAAAAGATACTGGTGAGCATCTCCAACTATCACAGTGTCGTTAGGAAAGAAGTCTTGGTAGATTTTGGCAATATCTGGGTCATTTTCTATTGCTACTATTTCGTGTTTATCTCCCCAAAGTTTGCGGTTCCCTCCTATTCCAGCGTACAAATTTAGTATTTTCATAATTTATTATATTATCAAGGCTTTTTCTTTTGTTGTTTCAATTACCACAATGTCTACCACTCCATATTGTCCGAGTTCTCCGTAAGACATATCTGGATTCTTTCTCATTTCTTTTTTTAGCATGGTTAGTGCAATTCTGATAAATATTTTTTTCATAATTATTTAATTATCTTTTATTTATTAGTTTCCAGTTTTTAATATTTATAGGTGTATCATTCCTCATTCCTCTTTCAAGTGCGTAGTCGTAATACTCAAACATCTTATCTTTTGTGTACTTGTGTCTTGTGAACTGAATCATGTCATCAAGTGAAAAGAAGTAGTCACCAACTTCGATTGTGCCTCCTATCTCATCAGCAATCCAATAGTATTCACTATCTTTTCCAAAATATCTTTGAGTAAATCTGTACGCAAGATTATCGCTCACTTGTTCCCACATTTCGAATGTTTCTTCTAGTTCTTTCATATTACTTTACTTTCTTTAATCTTTTTAAGTATTCCTCTCTTGATTCGCTCACATAGCTTTTATTGGTAAACCTTTCACACGCTCTTCCACAGAAACTCATTTTGCATGGATTGTCACAGTCTTTTGCGATACATATTTTTTTGGGTTTTTTCTTAATCATGGTCGTGGTATCCTTCCGGGATGTTTGATCCTCTTCCGTTGCATGTCCTGAAGTAGTTCTTCCTTCCCGGCATCAGGGTTTTTGCGTACTTCATCCATCGCGCAAGCGGGGTTTTTTTCCGTAGCCTGTTTTCCTTCGTCTGGTAGTCAATGAAGAACGGCTCGTGTCTTTTTATTATTTTGTTTCGTATGTATTTGATCATATTTAGTTTATCGGTTTATTGGTTCCTTTTCTTCGTAATATCTCACTCCTGGTACTTGCTTCCCTAGTTTCATTGCAGTCCTGATTTCCACCATGTCCGGTAGGATGTATTCTTTTGGAAGCATAGTTAGGTCCATGACCTCGAACTTTTGCACAGTTCTGAATGTCAGCTTTCCTTTTGATGAGGTCAGCTTACTCGGCGCTCGCTCTATCTCTTGGATCCGGTTCACCGCAGTTTCCACTTTCAGCTTTCCCTTTCCTTTGCCTACTCGCGCTGCTATTTTAGCTTCGGCTTCTCGCTCTATCCGGTCCTGCTCTGTTTGGTAGACTGACATTTTTCTTCTGATGTCTTTGATCACACCATCTAGCGCTTCCTCTGCAGGCTTCCATCTTGCTCGCTCCGCTTTCAGCGCTTCGTTCATTGGCTTGGTCACCTTCTCCTTCTCCTCTGTGATTGCCTTGAGTTGCGCTTTTGCGTTTGATAGGTGATCGTTGGCTTTCTCCATATCCCCTGTGTTCTTTATAGTTATCTCTGACATCTTGTCAGCTAGTGTGATTCCCTTCTTTATGATCGCTACTTCGTTTATTTTTTGCATAGGTTGTTGATTTTACTCATAATGGTGTAGTCTAGCTTGTTGTTGAATTTTTGCACTTCGTCTGACCAGTATCCATGTTTGTCTATCAGGTCTTGTAGCGCTTTTTGTATTTCTTTTATTTTTTGCATTGTGTATTTTTATTGTTATTAGTACTCTTGTATTATATCTTTATGCATGGTGTAAGTCAACATATTTACGTAGGGTTTTCCCCAGGTGTCGGGTTTGCTTTTTTTCCTTGCGTGCATCATACTTGGTACATGCTTAGAACTATTTATACAGACATTTTATTAATTTTGACGGACACACCATTGGGAAATCAACCTTCTCTAAGCAATATGGCGTGTCCTTTTAAGTTTGTAAGATATGAATAAAAAAAACCCCCTCGTAAAAAAATACGGTAAGAACGCTCAATGGGTGAATTGGAAGTTCAAGGTTGTGGGAGGTAGAAATACCAAGATACCTCTGCAGGCCAACGGAAGAAATGCATCATCGACTGACCCTTCTCATTGGCAGACATATAAGGATGCAGTCAAGAACGACCCCAACGTTGGTATTGTTTTTAAGCCTGATCGTTTGCTCCTGGGTGTGGACATGGATCATGTCCTTGAGGGTTTGAATATTGTTCACGAGAAACGTCAGCAGATTGCTGAGTTTATAATTCAGTCCCAAACGTATTGCGAGATTTCTCCTTCCGGGACTGGGTTGCATTTATATTTTGAAGTCACTGAGCCTTTCGATATGGTGTCTAATAGAAAAGAACCTTTTGAGCTGTATACTCATGGCCGCTATTTTACTACCACGTTCAATTCGTATAAGGAAGAGCAGGATGTCCGAACTGTTACGCCCAAGGAAGTCGAGGAGCTTCTTGCCATCCTGGACTACCCATGGAAGAAGTCTGTGGATCCATCGTCTGCAGTTCCTTCAACCATAAATGTTGGTGACGAGCGTTCTGATGATGTGATTCTTAAAAACATGTTTAAGTCTAAGAATGGTTCCGGCATCGAGCGATTATATAATGGAGACATCTCGGGCTATAAAGATGATGGCTCGTCTGCTGATATGGCCTTGCTCTCGCACCTCGCTTTCTGGACTGTGAAGAATGCTGTTCAGATGGACCGCATCTGGCTATCGTCTCCACTTGGTAATAGAGAAAAGACTCAGGATCGTGAGGACTATCGTGTTCGCAGTGTCGGGAATGCTATCGATAATTGCAAGGCGGTGTATGAGACTAAGGTCGAAAAAATTGCCAAGGAGAACCCTGGTATTAATTTTCTCTACGTTCTCAATAAAGAAAAAGAGAAACAGATTATCAGAAACACTGAAAACATCTGCAGGGTTCTTCGTGGCCATCCTGATTTTATCGGTCGGTATCGATACGACATATTCAACAATGCATACCAAATAAAGATTGGGGAGGTTTGGCGAGGCCTCGAGGATGCTGATGCTATTAATACACAGACTGCTATCTCTATCTTGTTCCCGGACTTCTTTGGAATGGTTGGAAAGGACATGGCGTATGACTCCATCATAAAAGTTTCTAAGGAGTGTGCGGTCGACACCGCCTCGGACTACATTACCTCCCTTGTGTGGGACAAGGTTCCTCGCGTTGATCACTGGCTCTCTAAAGTGTACGGAGTGGCTGATGATGAGTACCACAAGAAGGTTGCATCTAACTGGTTGAAGGGGTTGGTCAAGCGTATCGTACGTCCTGGATGTAAGTTCGATTACGTTCTGGTTCTGGAGGGTGACCAAGGTACCAAGAAGTCTACTTCTTTGTCGATCCTGGGGGGCGATTGGCATGTTGAGACTACGATGTCTACCGAGTCTAAGGACTTCTTCATGCAGTTCCAGGGTAAGGCTATCATCGAGTTCTCTGAGGGCGAGACGTTGTCGCGTACTGAGGTCAAGCGTATGAAGGCTATCATTACCACACAGGTTGATAAGTATCGTATGCCCTACGAGCGCGCATCGGTCGACTACCCTCGCCGCTGTGTATTCGCCATGACTACGAATCAGGAAGAGTATCTGAAAGACGAAACTGGTAACCGACGATGGCTACCTGTGAAGTTGGTTTTCCGGGAGGCTAATATCGATTGGCTAAAAAAGAACAAGGACCAATTATTTGCAGAGGCATATCATCGCGCAATCAATCTTGGTGAGACTGTCTACGAGTTCCCGGAGGATGAGACTCGGATGCAACAGGATTCTCGACGTGTCCTTGATGCCAATACTGACATGATTGTTGATTGGTACTGGCATTCGCTCACCGCCAAGCAACGGAACGATGGTGTCACTGTGCATCAGGTGCATCGTGACTGTCTCAACTCTGGCTTTGTTGCCAAGTCTATGGACAAATTGATTGAGATGCGGATCTGTGATGTTCTTCGGCTCACTCTTAAATTAAAAAAGAAGCGGAAGATGGTTGGGGGATCGCAGTCGGTGTATTGGGAGCCTGAGACTTTCGAGAAGGAGAATGTGGTTGATGAGTTTTTTAGGGTTGATAGTAAGTTCTAATAAAATAAAAATATGAAACAAATTGAAGCGTTAGAAATATTAAAGTCTGGTAAAAATGTTTTTCTCACAGGAGGTCCTGGGTCTGGGAAAACATACACCATAAATAAGTTTATCGAATGGTGTAGGGAGAATGACAAGCGAGTCGAGGTTACCGCCTCTACTGGAATTGCTGCTACCCATATCGGTGGGATCACAGTTCATTCCTGGGCAGGTATGGGAATCAAGGACAAGTTTACCGACAGCGACATTACCAACATCTTGAACAAGCCTTGGGTTATGGCTAAGTTCACATCGGCTAACGTTCTCATTATTGATGAGATATCTATGCTCGATGCTACCTTTGTTGATAACCTTGATCGCATCCTATCCATTGCTCGTGACGGAATTGTCAGGGACACGTCTCGGCGCTTTGGAGGTTTGCAGGTAGTCTTTGTCGGTGACTTCTTCCAGTTACCCCCTGTGTCTAAAGGGCGTGAGATTAGTTTCGCCTTTGAGTCTGATGCGTGGAATAATGCAGGCCTACTTAATTGCTACATTACCGAACAGCACCGCCAAGAGGACGATGTCTTTTTGGATATTCTCACGTCTCTTCGGGATGGAACTATCACAAAGGATCACGTCTCTATTCTCCGGGACCGGAATGTTAAGCCTTTGTCTTTGACTGGAGTCACTCAGCTGTTCACGCACAATATCGATGTTGATCGTATCAATGATGCTGCGCTCCGTAATATTAAGTCCGAGACCTGGCACAGTGAGATGGTTGAGGATGGGAACGAGTATCTTGTGTCGGTTATTAAGAAGGGGTGCTTGTCTCCTGAAACGTTGTATCTCAAGGTTGGCGCGCTTGTGATGTTTACTAAAAACAAGTTTGAGGAGGATGAGGTTGTTTTTGTGAATGGTACGATCGGCACAGTGGTTGGGTTCAGTGCTTATAATGAGCCAATTGTTGAAACGAAGGATGGCCAGACAATCAATGTCATAATGGAGGAGTGGTCTATCCAAGAGGGTAGAAAGGTTATTGCTTCGATTAAGCAGTATCCCCTTCGGCTTGCGTGGGCGCTGACTGTTCACAAGAGCCAGGGCATGACACTCGACAGTGCTATAATGGATCTATCCAAGTCCTTCGAGTATGGCCAAGGGTACGTCGCGCTTTCTCGTGTGAAGTCATTGGATGGATTGTTTCTTGAGGGATTCAATAGCCACTCGCTCAGGATGCATCCGAAAGTTATTATTGCAGATAAACAATTTCGCATATGAAAAATAAAGAATTCGATATAAAAGAGTTTCTACAGACACGCCCCTTATCCTGGAGCGCTATTTCCTCGTTCGAGTGGGACAAGGAACAGTGGTATCAGTCGTACATTATGAGAGCGCCTTTTATTGCATCCCCGGAGATGGAGTTTGGGAAGAAGTTCGCTGACTCCTGTGAGGTAGGCAAGCCTATGGCTCCGGTCACGATGCTTTCTAAAATGGAGCAAAAATTTAACGTTGTCTTTAATGGTATTCCCTTGGTTGGATATGCCGACACGTTTGATGATGTCACAAAGAGGGAGACGGGTGAGTACAAGACAGGAGTCAAGAAGTGGGACCAGAAGCGTGTTGATGGCCATGGCCAGATTACTATGTATGCATTGATGAACTTTATCACGAATGGTGCCAAGCCTGATGAGTGTAAGTTTTTCCTCGAGTGGATTCCCACTACCAGAACAGCGAATGGCGACTTCTCTGTGACGATCGCCTTGAAACAACCTGTGAAAGTCCACAAGTTTTACACTAAAAAAACAATGGCCGACATTCTTCTATTTGGCGTACTTATCAATAAAGTGGTCCTGGAGATGCAGAAGTATGTTCGCGCTCACGCATAGTTTTCCCCAGTTTCTACACCTTGCGTAACTATTTACACAAGGTATAATATACCAGTTCGATATTACATAAAAGTTTGATAATAAATTGATAAAAATATGGCAAAGAAAAAAGAAGTAGCAGTCAGTAATGAGGATATTCTCGCTCAGTTAGGTGAGAGCTTCCCCGCTCCTGAAGTTGCTCCAAAGATTATCCTCCCAAGACTTGGAATGTTTAGTCAGGATGTTACAAAAAAGGTTAATAAGAAAATCACTGTTATTCATTCAGAGGGAGATTTCTACATCGAACAGGAGTCTGAAGAAAAAAACAGTGACGGAAAGTTTATTTGGGAAAAGGAAGAGATTGGTAGTGAGATTGAGGCTATCGTTTTATATAAGCGAAAGCAGTTGCAGATGTATGACGAGACAACAGAGGAGTACACATCATCGCCGGTATTTGATACTGATGAAGAGGTGGTTCCATTGTTTTGCAATCGTAAGGAAGTGAATCGAGGAACGTCTGAGGACCTTATTGCTCAGTACCAGTACCAAGATAAGGATGGCAGAACTCGATCCAGTCTTGCTGAGGATACTATTTTGTACATCATGTACGAGAAAGATATCTACCAGTTTAACTTGCGTGGATCGTCTAAGTGGTCATTCTCTAATTTTGAACGTGACCTTCGAGGGAAGCCTGTTCCATCTGTTGTCACCCACATGAAAGGGGAGCATATGGAAAAAGGAAAGATTATTTGGTCTAAGACCATCTTCTCAGAGGTTCGCAATCTAAATAGTTCAGAGCTTGCTAATGTTCTTGATGAGGTTCAAAAAATTAAGAACTCTATTGCCCTCGAAAAGAAGCAATACCAAAACATTAAAAAGATTGAAAAGAAAGGCGCTAAGGATCTTGGTTCAGGAGACGATGGATTCGGAGGTCTCTAGTTCGTGTTTATACTCTGCCCTTTATGAGGGGGTAGCGATATGAATATGAATGTCCCATTGTACGATCATGCTAAAAAAATAGTTGACGAGAACAGAGCAAAGACTGGCCTATTTCTTGGCACAGGTTCGACCAAGACTCGTATCGCTCTGTGCCTCGCTCGTGGCAGGATATTGATTGTTGTACCTAAGTTTCAACGTGACGACCGCAATTGGCAGAAGGAAGTTATCAAGGTCCAAAAGAGTGAGCCTCGGTTCAACCCTGACATCACTGTGGTATCCAAGGAGGACTTCAGGCGTGACCATAAAAAGCTAGGGTATTTTGACACACTGATTGTCGATGAGGCTAGGAAGATGCTCGGCGTGTCTACTGCAGAGCGTACCTCTAATAAAATAAAATACCCAAAGACATCTACTTTTTTTGATTCTCTTAATTGGTATGTCAAAGAACATGACCCCAAGAGGCTTTACCTTTGTGATGCCAATATCGACAAGACTCCACTCACTGTTTTTGCTGCAGGTATCATCTTTGGCCGCAAGTGGAACTACTTTGATTTCAAAGATATTTTTTATACTTCTTATCGCCTTCCTGGCGCTTTCTACGATGTGTGGCAAGTGAGGGATGGTGAGGCTATAAAGGAACGTCTAGCAGGGTTTGTCCGGAGTCTCGGACATGTCGGTCGCCTGCAGGATTGGAATGATGTCCCTGAGCAAAACTTTAAGGAACATTATATTGATCTTACCGCTAAGCAGATTGCCAAAATAAAAGATATCAAGCTCGATTTCCCGGATCCTCGCGTTTATGTGCAAAAGGTGCATCAGATAGAGAATGGTATTTTGATTGGTAACGAGTTTACTCCGGATGAGGTGATTGGCACCAACAAAATGGATGCTATCCTAGACTACTCCGATGAGTTTCCACAGCTTATTGTTGTGGCCCTTTTTACTAAGCAAATTGAGGAGATTGAAAAGTTTCTTAAAAAGAACGGAAAGAACGTCATCACGCTCAGTGGTAAAACTAAAATTAAACATCGTGCCAATATTATGGATCGGGCGCGTGCAGCAAAGAACTGTGTTTTTCTGGTGCAGTCCTCTATCACCTATGGTTGGGAGCTAAAGGATTACCCTTGTATCGTATTTGCGAGTCGGTCGTACTTCTATGATGACTACGATCAGGCCCAGGGTCGCGTACAGCGAGCCGATAAGATAAAGAGGAACATGTACGTGAATCTAATCTCAAAGCCTCGCTACGAGCGAATTCAGGGCAAGAAAGTGGTATTAAACGACTCTGACCAGTCGGTGCATAATAGTTTATTAAAAAAAGAAAGTTTTTCAGAAGCCAAATATGCAAAAAAAAGAAGCTAGCTTTAGCACACAGTTTGGTCACTATCTCATGTCCGGGAGATTCAAAAGTCCTTGGGGACCTACCGAGCTTAAGGACACAAGGGGTAAGGAACGTTTTCCTTTCAAGGAGTTAAAGGAGGCTCAGGTCAATCACCTCCTGGCCTGTACTACTAAGAAAGGTATTGTTATGCGAACTATTGGCGCTACCGGCATCCCCGACCTGTGTCCATATAAGAATTCCCCGGCGTACGTTGCAATCAAGTATCCCAAGGAGTTTTTTATAATTGGCATCAACACGTACGTCCTGGAGCGCGGACGATCTAAATCAAAATCTCTCACTAGGGAGAGGGCAAGGGATATTTGTATCAAAAGTGTTCGAACTAAGTCTTACTAAAAAACCCCTTGCGGAGATTTTAGTAAGACTTTATAAAACAGGAGTCGAGAACTGTTCTGTAAATGGCCGATAGCCAATTTTAATACTATCGGTTAATTATATTATATACTACTTTCGTGCGAGGTCTGCGAGGAAGTCTGCTGTTCGTGCAGAGAGTTCTTTTATTTGTCGCCACAGTCCTGCAAATTGGATTGCATTGATTTTATCAAGGTGGGGAAGTGGGTCTACCGCTCCGAAGTATCCATTTGATTGTAGGATGTTTGAGAACCTTCTTATTGATCCATCCTCTCTCCATGTAACATTCACAGGTTTTATTTCTAGGTGCAAGTGTACACCTGTTGAGTAGCCTGTTGATCCACAATAACCAATTAAGTCGCCCACCTTTACTTTCTGACCTACCTTCACACTATTAGCCCAGAAGTGCCAGTTTCTTATCTTAAAGTGTTCTTGCTTTCCAGTTTCAGGACAGAAGTACTTTTCTTGCGTTATAATTCCCACACCTAGCCCTCTAGCCTCCTCGGTTGATACTTCTGCTATCACACCTGTTTGAGCAGCGTAGCAAGGCTCCCAGCTCGTAGCATGCAAGTCTAGTCCGTTGTGTCCTTTCATTCTTGAGTACACTGATCTGTATCCATCTGGAGGATTGTGACCATCACATAAAATGATTCTATTACTTGTTGATGCGTTTGGGATGCACGCAAGATTCTCGCCAAACTTTTGATGAATAATTTGTCTTCGCACAGGATTGAGTAAAAATTTCTTCATATTATTGAATTAGACTAATAACTGATAATGCAAAAAGCCACACGAGTATCCAAAAGGCTATCCTACGCACTCTTCTTTTTATTGGTTGATTTGGTTTCATATTATTGTGTTAATGCTGTAAATGCTAACGCACCTATGATTGCAGTTGTGAGAACTGTGGTGATGATAGATTGTGCAATGCTACCCCATTTAATAGTACCTCCAACAATATGGTCTTTTACGGTTTTTTCTAGCTCTTTAAAGTCTTCTTTACTTGCTTTGGTATCAATGCGAGTATTTGCACCTAAAAATCTCCCGTCCATTTCTACTTGGAGATTATTCATCTTACTTTCAATCTCCGTTCGTGGCATATATCCCTCAAGCAAAATCTTCAAAGCTGCTTTAATTTCCGACATGTCACCTTTAATATAGGTGATGTCTTGCATTATTAGTGCTATGTCTTTGTTATCACGATCGTCAGACATGTTATTTATTATTGAGGAACTTAGTGATTTCGCTAGCGATTAATCCGAGAAATACAAGTGTCCCTGTATTCACTACGATATTCCAGTCTAATTGAAAGATATCACCTGTTGATGTTACATATGCGATTATAGCCACAAAAGCCATACCTCCTGCTCGCCATAGTAATGATTTTATTCTGTGTGTTAGTTGTGTGTTCATATTATTCTTAGTTAATGATTAGTCCTCTTAATGTCGCTGTATCAATTACAGAGTCCTCTAGTCCTGCCTCGTATAGTTCTGCGATCGTTAAGTCCTCGTTACTTCCTGCGTTTGT
>Ga0306898_1000183_pt1 | contig 25957 bp, 20 predicted proteins | sample AntRauMFilla1564_FD_190424 | JGI IMG/M metagenome (GOLD analysis project Ga0306898, IMG submission 190424) | Saline lake microbial communities from Rauer Islands, Antarctica - Metagenome Filla 1 #564 (v2) (version 2) | ecosystem: Environmental > Aquatic > Non-marine Saline and Alkaline > Saline ...
AAAATACGCGCCTCAATAAGCTGGCCGCTACTAAGGATAAGACTACCCTGCTCAACATCAATACTACTAATGGTTTGCTCATGAATGCAGGTTATTTCATTCGTCCAGTTGGCTTTTATCTCGTCGTATAGGGCAAGCTGAAGCAGTCTATTTTCAACAAAATAGCCAAGCAACTCGCGATCAATCTCAGAAGCTTTAAACTGCGTTGTTTGACTTTTATCGAACAAGTGCTTGCTGCTACTTTCACCATCCCATACGCTCAGGGTATCGTAAGCCCGATAACGCATTTTTTGCACATGCTGCCAGGCGCCTAAGGACTTAAGCAAGTTGATAGAGTGCATATTAAGGGCAGATACACGGATATCAGGGGCCTGTGCTTTATCAAATCCCGCTAAGGGCTTCTTTTCTATTAAAGCAACCTTATGAAATTGCTTTGCAAGTCCTAAGGCCAACGCAGCCCCTACCATTCCTCCGCCAACTACGCAGCAGTCAAACTTTGTTTCAAGCATAAATTGTCACTTCTACATTCACATACTCGCTTCATGTATAGAGTATGCCATAGCACTGCCGGTAATTGAATCTTCGTACAATCGTAATATAACTTCCATTGTAAAGAAGGGGTTTAGAACGGATAATGAACACCTACGGGTACTGAATTACTCAAATGAGGGACGAGTAAGTTACCACTTACCGCTGATGAAAATTCATAATCGACAGCGCGATTCATATGTTTATCTATTTCTATAAGCAAATAGTATCCCGTTAATAAAATAGATATAGTAAACAACACCTTACATTTATTGAAAGAATTAATTCACACGACCTTTCCTATACCCTTTAGCACTAGCCTTGTGCCTAAATTACAGGTAACATGTTGGCCAATTTAAACGGTGGTAAAAAATACTATCGAGTATTATTAAAGTCTTTATTGACGCCACTGCGTATAGTAATAATGTGGCAGAATAATTTAGGTGCTACGTTATCGGCACATCTACCCACTAACCAAAATTTGATGAAGTGAAATGAGCAAAAAATTATTTATAAAAACCTGGGGTTGCCAAATGAACGAGTACGACTCGGAAAAAATGGCGCACCTTTTAGACGTAACTCACGGTTATACAATGGCGGAAGAAGCCGCTGACGCCGACCTTATTTTACTCAACACTTGTTCTATTCGTGAAAAAGCACAAGAGAAGGTGTTTCATCAGTTGGGTCGCTGGAAAAATCTCAAGAAAGACAAACCAGAGCTGATCATTGGCGTTGGCGGGTGTGTGGCGTCGCAAGAAGGCGACGAGATCCGTAAACGCGCGCCATTTGTCGATATCGTTTTTGGGCCGCAAACACTGCATCGCTTGCCCGAAATGATTGGCCAAATAAAAGGCGGCGAACGCTCAGTGATCGACGTTAGCTTTCCCGAAATTGAAAAGTTTGACCGTTTGCCAGAGCCGCGCGCCGACGGACCTACCGCGTTCGTGTCTATTATGGAAGGTTGCTCAAAATACTGCAGTTTTTGTGTGGTACCCTATACACGCGGCGAAGAAGTTAGCCGACCTGTGGACGACGTTTTGCTCGAAATTGCGCAATTAGCAGCCCAAGGCGTACGAGAGGTCAATTTATTAGGCCAAAACGTGAACGCCTTTAGAGGTGATCATTTTGACGGCGAGGTGTGTCGTTTTGCTGAACTGCTAGAGCTCGTTGCCAGCATAGATGGCATCGACAGAATTCGCTACACCACCTCTCACCCCGTTGAATTTACAGACGATATTATTCAAGCTTACGCGCATATTCCTGAATTAGTTGACCACTTACACTTACCCGTACAGTCGGGCTGTGACCGTATTTTGAACCTGATGAAACGCGGCCACACCGCTATTGAATATAAGTCGATTATTCGCAAATTAAAGAAAGTACGCCCAAATTTGGCTATGTCTTCTGACTTTATTATAGGCTTTCCGGGTGAAACGAATGAAGATTTTGAAGCCACCATGGACCTTATTAATTTCGTGGGTTACGACATGAGCTTTAGCTTTATTTACAGCGCTAGACCCGGCACACCCGCAGCAGATGCGGTAGACGACGTGCCCGAAAGCGAGAAAAAGAAAAGATTACAAATACTCCAGCAGCGTATCAATCAAAACGCCCAGCAAATTGCGCGCAATATGCTAGATACTCAGCAGCGATTGCTAGTTGAAGGACCTTCAAAGAAAGATCCCAAGGAGCTAACCGGTCGAACTGAGAACAATCGCGTAGTTAACTTTGTAGGTACGCCCGACATGATTGGTGAGTTTGTTGATGTTACCGTTACATCGGTTTATAGCAACTCACTGCGCGGCGACGTGATCCGTCGTGAAGCCGATATGGGCCTGCGCGTTGCGGTATCTCCACAAAGCATTTTGGCCAAAAAGCCTACGCCTAACCAGCTTGGCGTTATTCAAATAATGCCTGCGTAAGCGAAAATAGCGATTTTATGATGTGCCAACACACACTTTGAAAAAACAAAGATAGGGAAACTACTTGAGTAAAATAGTCAGCAATAAAGTGATACTAGATCCACAAGACACTAAACGTTTATCTAGCCTTTGTGGCCCGTTCGATGAAAATCTAAAGCAAATAGAGCGTCGTTTAGGGGTAGAAATTAACTACCGTAATAACGAGTTTAGTGTGCACGGTGAACCTCAGCAGGCTAATGGCGCAAGTCAATTACTCAAGCTACTATATATAGAAACGCAGCCAGTGCGTGGTAGTGTACCTGTTTTAGAACCTAAACAAGTTCATTTAGCGATTCAAGAAGCAAAATGCCTAGAGCACGCTGAGGCAGATACTCACGCTAAAGAAATAAGTATAAAAACAAAACGCGGCATTGTTAAACCTCGCAATCCAAATCAATCTAAATATGTAAACAACGTGCTTACCCATGATATTACCTTTGGCGTAGGCCCTGCAGGTACAGGCAAAACGTATCTGGCAGTAGCCTGTGCGGTAGACGCCTTAGAAAGACAAGAGATTAGACGCATATTGCTAACACGACCCGCGGTTGAAGCCGGTGAAAAGCTAGGTTTCTTGCCGGGTGATCTATCCCAAAAAGTCGACCCTTACTTACGGCCGCTATACGATGCATTATTTGAGATGCTGGGTTTTGAGAAAGTTGAAAAGCTAATTGAACGTAATGTGATTGAAGTAGCTCCATTAGCATATATGCGAGGGCGCACCTTAAACGATGCTTTTATTATTCTTGATGAATCACAAAACACCACAGTAGAACAAATGAAAATGTTCTTAACCCGCATTGGCTTTAATTCAAAAGCGGTCATTACGGGTGATATTACGCAAGTTGATTTACCCCGCGGCACTCGCTCGGGTCTTCGCCAAGCGATTGATGTACTTGCCGATGTTGACGACATTAGTTTCAATTTCTTCACCGCGACCGACGTTGTACGTCATCCTGTGGTGGCAAGAATTGTGCAAGCCTACGAAAACTACGAGTCAGTTCAAGACGCCCTTCAAGCTAAGAAAAGACAAGAAAAGCAAGACCAATTTAACAGGGATAACACGTCATCAAACGGCAAATAGATAATTCCGTCAGTAGCACCTACAAGGACGTAGAGTGACATGAGTGATAATTTATTAATTGATGTTCAGTTTGCCGACGATTTGGCTGACACTGTTTCAAAGAGCCTGCCTACACAAGACACCATTAGCCAATGGTTGAAGCTGGCCTATTCATTAGCAAATGATTCGTTAGCCCTTGAGCAACAAAAAAGTAATGACTTGCTCCCTGAACTTAGCATTCGCATAGTATCAATTGAAGAATCCCAGTCTTTAAACGCCCAATACAGAGGTAAAGATAAGCCCACTAATGTGCTGTCTTTTGAGAGTGACTTACCTGACTTTGTGCCCAGCGCTTTTTTAGGCGACTTGGTTATATGTGCTCAAATAGTGGCAAATGAAGCCCTTGAGCAGCAAAAAACACTTGAACATCACTGGGCGCATATGTGCATACACGGTATGCTTCATTTAATGGGCCTTGACCACATACAAGATGCTGATGCACATGAAATGGAAAGCCTCGAAATAACAATATTAGCTAAATTAGGTATTGACGACCCATATCAAATTAGTTAAACATAGCCATAACGATATAAACGTGAATTCAGTTGGCCTGCGCATTTAACATAACCGTCGCCTATACCAACTTCACACACTTTTAACTTTACTATATAAGATGCAAATTAAATAATGAGCGATGACAACCCCCCTTCACCCAACGGTTCTTCTAACAAAAGCTGGTTAGGTAAATTTATGACCAACTTTAAAGGGGAGCCGCAAAATAAAGAAGAGTTATCAAACTTAATTTCTGATGCCGAGTTTAGAGATGTCATTGACCCTCAAACAAAAGAAATGATCGAAGGTGTTATGGGTGTCAGCGAGATTAAAGTCCGCGAAATTATGATCCCGCGGGCACAAATGATTACCATTGATATTGAACAAACGGTTGAGCAGTTTTTACCCCTAGTATTAGAGTCTGCTCACTCACGATTTCCGGTTATTAGTGAAGACAAAGATCACATTGAAGGTATACTGCTAGCGAAAGATTTACTGCCCTATGCGTTTAATGACGAAAAAAACTTTGTGCTTAGAAACGTTATTAGAGAAGCAGTTATTGTGCCTGAAAGCAAACGCGTTGACGTGTTACTAAAAGAATTTAGGCAGCAGCGCTACCATATGGCAATAGTGGTAGACGAGTATGGCGGTGTTTCGGGCTTGGTTACCATTGAGGACATACTTGAACTCATTGTGGGTGAAATTGAAGATGAGTTTGATGATGAAATTACGGATAGTGGCAATATCCGCCCGCTTAATAAGTCAACCTATTCTGTAAAAGCCCTCACCCCCGTTGACGACTTTAATAAGTTTTTTGAATCATCTTTTAATTCCGATGAATCAGATACTATTGGTGGCGTAGTGCTGCGCGCCTTCGGCCACATGCCCGAAACAGGCGAAAAAGTAAATGTAGACAACGTACAGTTCGAAGTCACTAACTCTGATAAGCGACGCCTGTTGCAACTTAAGGTGTATTTACCCGAATTGGAGAGTTAGGCTGTCTACACTCTTGGTGAACGTTCTTCTTTTTTGTTTAGGCGCTAGCCTTACCTTTGCGTTCGCGCCATTTAATCTATGGCTGATTGTTTTTGCAGTTCTACCCGTTTGCATTTATCTTCTAGCCTATAAAACGCAAAGTCCTTTTAAAAGTGCCTGGTGCTTTGGCTTCGGCTATTTCGGTGCAGGTATTTCGTGGATACACGTCAGCATATATGAATTTGGTGGCTTGCCGCTTATGGCATCAGTTGGCCTAATGGTGATGCTTTGCGGGTATTTAGCTTTGTTTCCTGCACTGCTGTTTTATGCAGTGTCTCGCTTTTTTAAGCCTGCCCTATGGCCTCTTTGTTTACCGTTTGCATGGCTTGTAATGGAATGGCTGCGCGCTTGGGTGTTAACCGGTTTTCCGTGGCTGTCAATAGGTTATTCGCAAAGCAATAGCTTATTTAGTGCGTATTATCCCTTGGTGGGTGAAATAGGCTTAAGCGCGCTGATCGTATTGGTTAGCGCCGCCGCCGCAGTTGGCATTGCACAAAAACAGTGGCTGCATGCGCTTATTCCTGCCCTTGTGTTTACTGTCAGCGCTTACATCCTGACCAGCGTGCAGTTCAGTACGCCAACAGGGGTAATCAAAACCGTGGCGCTGGTACAAGGAAACATTGCGCAATCGATGCGCTTTGAGCCAGAAAAAGACCTGTTGGCTATGGACAAATATCTGGAAATGACATCGCCGTATTGGAACTCAGATATTATTATATGGCCTGAGGCCGCGGTGTCACGAATAGAACCACTGGTACAGACATTTTTAAAGTCCTTGGACAATCAAGCAACTAAAACAAATACAGGCCTGATAACGGGACTTATTAACTACGATTTACGCACCAATATTGCCTACAATTCGCTTGTAGCACTTGGGATAGATAGTGGCACTAACACCGAGGCGTATGCGCCAAACCACAGTAAGCGCTTTGCTAAACATCATTTATTACCCATAGGGGAGTTTGTGCCTTTTGAGAATTTACTTAGGCCTTTAGCACCTATTTTTGACTTACCTATGTCTTCTTTTAGCCGTGGTGATTACGTGCAGCCTAATTTGGTGGCGGGAAGCACCTATTTTGCGCCGGCTATATGCTTTGAAATTGCTTTTCCTTCACAAATAGCAGCCAATTTAACCAGCAAATCTAACGCCATTATAACGGTTAGCAACGACGCTTGGTTTGGCAACTCTCACGGTCCACATCAACATATGCAAATAGCACAAGTGCGCGCAAAGGAGTTTGGCTTGCCTGTTTTGCGTGCCACCAACAACGGTGTTACCGCCATTGTTGATCACACCGGCCATATTCAAAGCCGATTGCCGCAGTTTGAAGCTGCAGTGCTCAACGACACCATTAGCTTAGTCACAGGAGACACACCCTACCGAAGCTTCGGGAATGGGCCTATTTGGATACTTGCACTGCTCGGATTTGGTGCCGCTATTTATCAGCGGACACAAAGAACTCCGCTTAATTAGAATTAATGCGGCGATTTTAGTATTGAATTGGCTGAGAAGTGAAGCCTAATTTATACATTTCAATCTATCAGTTTTTCACAGGAGCTATATCTTTTTTCAGTATAATATAAACAATTAAATAGCGCTCCTTCTCATCACAACGCTAAATATAATCCACTTGGATAATTTCATACTCAACCACACCAGAGGGCGTTTTAATAGCAGAAACATCGTCAACTTCTTTACCAATTAACCCGCGCGCAATAGGCGAATTCACCGAAATCCGGCTGTTCTTTAAGTCGGCTTCGTCATCACCCACAATATGGTATTGAATTTCTTCGTCGGTGCCAACATTAAGTAATTTTACGGTAGAGCCAAATATGACTTTGCCATTATTGACAATTTTGGTCACGTCAATGATTTGTGCACCCGCCAGCTTACCTTCAATGTCTTGAATACGTCCTTCACAAAAGCTTTGCTGATCGCGTGCAGCATGATACTCAGCATTTTCTTTTAAATCGCCGTGTTCTCGGGCTTCAGCAATAGATTTAATAATCGTGGGTCTAGTTTTAGACTTTAGTACATTTAATTCCTCACGCAACTTTTGCGCGCCTTGCAGTGTCATTGGGTAAGTAGTTGCCATTATTATTCTCTTATCATGATGTGTTGAGTTGCCAATATAGTGATAAACCGCGATGCAAAATATGTGCTAGGGCGCAATAACCATTAGCCCATCACATATTAGACGCTATAGATTCAACCGTGAAATAAAAAAAGAACGCTAAACGCGTTCAATTTATGTAATTAATAGCACAATAGTATAAAACAATCGGGCTATTGTGGGTAGGCTTTTAGGCGTCGATTTGTTTGTGTAACTCTTGCAAAGAATTCACATTTTTATACGCATCAGCGGTTTTTGACTGCATCGTTGCAAATGCTGCATTTAAGGTGGTGGTATAGGCCACTTTATTTAACAGCGCTTCACTTCGAATATACACCGAGTCGGTAATAGCTTGACGACCTTCAGTGGTATTTACAATGTAGGTGTAAGCACCGTTTTTAATAGAATCAACAATATTAGGGCGCCCCTCTAATAACTTATTGACCACCGAGCACTCATAGCCACCGTCATTAATAAATTTCGCAGTGCCGCTAGTAGCTTCTAAGCTAAACCCATTTTCAATAATAACCTTGGCTAGATTGAGCACCCTGTGTTTATCGTTATTACGCACAGACACTAGTACTTTGCCCTTTTTAGGTAACGGAGAACTCGCGCCTAGTCCTGCTTTAGCGTAAGCTTCTTCAAAATTCACCCCTATTCCCATTACCTCACCTGTAGAGCGCATTTCTGGACCTAATAATGGATCAACGCCCTGAAACTTAGCAAACGGCAACACCACTTCTTTTACCGAGAAAAATGGGGGTATTGTTTCTTTGGTAATGCCTTGGCTGGCGAGTGACTTACCGGCCATTACGCGCGCGGCTATTTTAGCTAAGGGCACGCCTGTTGCCTTTGACACAAAAGGCACCGTGCGAGCGGCGCGCGGGTTAACTTCTATTAAGTATACTTCGTTGTCTTTAACAGCAAACTGTGTGTTCATTAAGCCCACTACGCCTAACTCTAGCGCCATTTGCGCAACTTGCGTACGCATAACATCTTGAATTTCTTTGGATAAAGAATAAGGAGGTAAACTGCAGGCTGAATCGCCTGAGTGCACGCCCGCTTGTTCAATATGCTCCATTATGCCGCCAATCACAACGTCAGTGCCGTCGCAAATTGCGTCTATATCAACTTCAATGGCGTCGTCTAAGAATCTGTCTAGTAACACAGGTGAGTCGTTAGAAACCTTTACTGCTTCGGTTAAATAACGTTTCAAATCTTTTAGGTCATACACAATTTCCATGGCGCGGCCGCCTAATACATAAGAGGGCCGAACAACTAATGGAAAGCCAATTATTTGAGCATGTTCAATCGCCTGTTCTATATTACTCACGGTCGCATTAGCCGGCTGTTTTAAGCCTAACTTGGTTACCATTTGCTGAAACCGTTCGCGATCTTCTGCTCTGTCTATAGCATCGGGTGAGGTACCAATAATATTAACCCCATTCTTTTTCAAAGCACGCGCAAGCTTCAAAGGAGTCTGACCGCCATATTGCACAATCACACCATCAGGCTTCTCAACTCTGCAAATTTCCAATACGTCTTCAAGGGTGACAGGCTCAAAATAAAGCCTGTCTGAGATATCGTAATCGGTTGACACTGTTTCTGGGTTACAGTTCACCATTATGGTCTCGTAGCCGTCTTCACGCAGTGCAAGCGCGGCGTGTACACAGCAGTAGTCAAACTCAATACCTTGACCTATCCGATTAGGGCCACCGCCTAGAATCATTATTTTGGGTTTTGAAGACGGCAGTGCCTCACACTCTTCATCATAAGTAGAATACAAATAAGCGGTAGAAGTGGAGAACTCTGCAGCGCAGGTGTCAACACGCTTATAAACAGGCAATACCCCCATTTCTACGCGTTTGGCACGAACGTCATCTTCGGCTACACCCGTTAGTTCAGCAATACGCGCATCAGCAAAGCCTTTGCGCTTAAGGCTGCGCATAAACTCTTCATCCATACCGGCTAGGCCACGCTCTTTTATAATCGCTTCTTGAATAACAATATCTTCGATTTGTACTAAATACCAAGGGTCAACATTGGTTAATAAAAACACTTCTTCAACCGACATACCCATTCTAAACGCATCGCCAATATACCAAATACGCTCAGCGCCTGGCTCGCGCAGTTCATATACTATTTTAGTTCTAGCTTCAGGGTCGTTTAAATCCACAAGAGGGCTTAAGCCAGTGGCACCTACTTCTAAGCCTCGCAGCGCTTTTTGCAAGGACTCTTGCTGATTGCGGCCAATGGCCATCACCTCACCCACCGACTTCATTTGAGTGGTTAGGCGATCGTTTGCACCGGCAAACTTTTCAAAATTAAAGCGCGGGATCTTGGTTACAACATAGTCTATTGCAGGCTCGAATGAGGCAGGTGTTTTACCGCCCGTTATATCGTTTTCTAGTTCGTCAAGGGTGAAGCCAACGGCAAGTTTAGCGGCAATTTTAGCAATGGGGAAACCAGTCGCTTTTGAGGCCAGCGCAGATGAGCGCGACACTCTTGGGTTCATCTCTATGATGACCATACGGCCTGTTTTAGGATCGATACCAAACTGCACGTTCGAACCTCCGGTTTCCACGCCAATTTCACGCAGCACCGCAATAGCGGCGTTGCGCATTATTTGAAATTCTTTGTCGGTTAAGGTTTGCGCGGGTGCAACCGTAATAGAGTCGCCGGTGTGCACGCCCATCGGGTCGAAGTTCTCAATAGTGCAAATAATAATGCAGTTGTCTGCGCTATCGCGCACCACTTCCATTTCATATTCTTTCCAGCCAATAAGCGACTCATCAATCAGCAGCTCTGAGGTGGGTGATAAATCTAAGCCCCGGGTGCAAATTTCGTTAAATTCGTCCATGTTATAAGCAATACCGCCGCCGCTGCCGCCCATGGTAAAAGAGGGGCGAATAATGCATGGAAAGCCGATGCGCGTTACCACATCTTGGGCTTGCTCTAAGCTATGTGCAATTTCCGCACGCGGGCATTCAAGGTTGATAGACTTCATGGCCTTGTCGAAGCGTTCACGATCTTCTGCTTTGTCTATAGCGTCGGCATTTGCGCCAATAAGCTCAATATTAAATTCGTCTAGTACGCCGTGTTTATTCAAGTCCAGCGCGCAATTAAGGGCCGTCTGTCCGCCCATGGTGGGTAAAATAGCGTCAGGGCGTTCTTTGATAATAATATTTCGCACCACTTCCCATTGAATGGGTTCAATGTAGGTCGCATCGGCCATATCGGGATCGGTCATTATGGTGGCTGGATTGGAGTTAACCAAAATAACTCTATAGCCTTCTTCGCGTAGTGCTTTGCAAGCCTGGGCGCCTGAATAATCGAATTCGCAGGCCTGTCCTATTACAATAGGACCGGCGCCAAGAATCAAAATGCTTTTGATGTCGGTACGTTTTGGCATGGTAAAGCTTCCTATTGTTTTACTTGTTTAATCAGGTCTATAAAGTGGTCAAATAAAGCAGCGGCGTCTACCGGACCAGGGCTTGCTTCTGGGTGGCCTTGAAAACCGATGGCTGGTGCATTTGTTAGCGCTATTCCCTGCAGAGAATGGTCAAACAAGGATACATGGGTAATCTTAATAGTACTAGGCAAACTGTTTTCATCTACTGCAAAACCATGGTTTTGACTGGTAATCATAACGCGGTTTGTGGCAAGATCTTTGACCGGATGGTTTGCGCCGTGGTGGCCAAACTTCATTTTTTGCGTGTTCGCACCTGCGGCTAAGGCCAAGAGTTGATGTCCCAAACAAATACCGAACATGGGGATTTGTTCGTCAATAAAGGTTTTAATGGCGCTTATTGCATAGTCGCATGGCTGCGGATCACCGGGTCCATTAGATAAAAATATTCCGTCGGGCTTCAGCGCTAATACGTCTTTTGCCGATGTCTGCGCGGGCACCACCGTTAGCCGGCAGCCGCGGTCAACAAGCATGCGCAGGATGTTGCGCTTAGCGCCAAAATCGTAAGCAACCACATGATAGGGTAAATTAGTGATTTGGGTATCGTAACCACTTTCTAAGTGCCATATGCCGTGTGTAAACTCATAATGCTTTTCACAGCTAGCAACCTTGGCTAAATCCATTCCTTTTAGACCCGCAAAGCCTTTTGCTTGTGCTAAGGCCTTTTCAATCACGCTGTCGATGTCGCTAAGATTTTCAAGACTTAAAATGCAGCCGTTTTGAGCGCCTTTATCACGTAAAATGCGGGTCAGCCTGCGCGTATCAATATCGGCTATGCCTATTACATTATTGGCTAGTAAATAGTCACTTAAGCTTCGCTGACTTCTAAAGTTACTGGCGACTAATGGCAAATCTCTTATTACTAAGCCTTTAGCCCACACTTGGTCAGATTCAACATCTTCACTGTTAATGCCAGTGTTGCCAATATGGGGATAGGTTAAGGTAATAATTTGTTCAGCGTATGAAGGGTCGGTAAGAATTTCTTGATAGCCGGTCATTGAGGTGTTGAATACAACCTCACCAACGCTGCTACCGGTCGCACCAATGGCGGTTCCTTTAAACACGGAACCGTCGGCGAGTACTAACAGGGCAGAAACAGCCACTTAAATCTCCTAAAAAGTAGAGATAGCTAGGGTTCGTCATTAGAATGAAGCAAACCTGTCGTTAAACCATATTTTGATATAAAAATGATTTAGTGTCTCTGCCAAAATAGAGACTACAAAACGAGCAATAACTAACATAAAGCCTTGACTGTTAGCACTTGCCGTTGTTGTTAGAAGGATTTCAAATCAGTAAAATCACTTCCCTTTGGCAAATTCTAAGTAGTATATCGAACTAAACTATTCAGGTCTATAGGTTTTAAATAATTGATTAAAACAACCGGAACACTCTAAATTCACTAGCAAAGCCTCAAAAGTGCGTATTTTGTATTGCTACCCTAGCATCGTACTAGAGCGTGTTGATCTTTTCTGTATATAAATTAATCAGCCCGCCTGGGTAAATTCAATCCAAAACGTTAGCGCCACAAAGCGACTTAACACTAGCGCCGTTATAACCCCGATAAAAAATATGGATTGCTTGCCGAATGATCTCGACCGGTCCAACGAGACGCATGACTATGAGCCCTACCACAATTTCCCTCGCAGATGTTTTTCCTTAAAAGTACCATCGAAATTGCAATACTTATAGGATGTCAATCCCAGTATTAATACCGCTATACACTTCACAATTGTTGAAAACAGCCAGTTTTCATTCATAAAAATATATTCGTGTAAAAATATTAGAATAAAGACAACGATTACAGCACTGCAGGTCAACGACCTATTTCTTTTGTCTAGTACCCTTGGCAGTAACACGACAACGACCAATGGTAATATAAATGCATTAAAAAACATTTTTTTCTCCGATTTAATAAAGGGGCCAAATGTTCAGCCCCTTTAATTTTCTAGAATTTAGAAGCACCTACACCTAGCACAAACGATTTTCCTCCAAACATTGCATTGGCAAACCTTGAGCCAGTGTGGCCCACAAAACCCCCAAAGAAGCCAGATGCAGCACCAAACGCTATTGCACCTGCGATATTGCCAAAACCTCCGCCATTTGAGGCACTACTAACACCACCAATAGCTCCCCCCAAAATAGCGCCAGCTAGTCCGAATCCACCATTCACATCTCCTACTTGATCAAACTTCAATTCTTGCATATCATCTTTCCTTGAGATTATTTTAAGTTTAGGTTTTATACACGCCCTTTCAGGCTTAAAATTGGCTCAAGCAACCAGCTTTTTTAGCTGCGTTGTTCAAGCACGACATCTGTGCTTAGGGTCATACCCGGTTGTAACGGGACTTCCTTTCCATAAGCGCGAATTTCTTGCTTACCCAAGGCCACCTCTACGCGGTATACAGGCTCTTGGATACTAATTGGCACGTCCACTTCACCCGGCAACAATATTGAATTTGCCGCGTGGGTCACTTCGCCTTCAAACAAACCAAAACGTTGGTAGTGGAAAGCGTCGAATCGTATACGTGTGTGTTGCCCTGCTTCGACAAAACCGAAAGCGCGAGTGAGCACCAGCAATATGGCTTTTAGCACATCGTTTGTTGGCACGATGATCGCCAGCGGCAATTGTCCACGTATTGAAGTTCCCGGCTCAGCCACCCAGTTAGTGACCTTTCCAGCAATGGGCGCAACCAGTAATACCTGCCCACGGGCGCTCGCCTCTGCTAATTGTTGATTGATGCGCGTTTTTTCGGTGTCCAGTATCGCCAGTTGCTGGGCATGCTCTGATGGGATTTGATTTAACTGGGCGGTTAACTGCTCTGTTTGGCTCGTTTGGGTTTGAATAGCGAGGCGTTCATTGAGTAAGGTAAGTTGCGCTTGCGCTTCGATGAATGACTGTTTGTTAACGTAAATACGCTGGGCTAAGGTTTGTGTTTGTTGATTATGCTGGCTAGTTACCTCATTCGCACGAATATAGGTAAAGCTCAGCTGTTGATTAAGCGTGCTGGCCAGTAATGCAGTGACATTTTGCCCGTCTGATAAAAATTCAGGAATATGAATAAGGGCTATTGGGTCGCCGGCGACAACGGTATCGCCATTTTTAGCGTAAAGCGTATTGACCACACCGGCACGTTGCACAATAATTTTGGCTAAGCCAGAAGCAGGTTGTAGATAAGCCATGAAAGTCTCTTTGCGATGAAAAGACGCGTTAGCTAGAAATACGAGACTAATGGCAACCAATGCTAGTAGCAATATCCTTGCTGCTGAGGGCTGTGCGATGACTACGTCACCATCTAATTTTGCAGATTGGTTCGCCACATCCTGTGGTCTGAACAATCCTTGTTCATTTTGAGTCGTCATCGCTATAACTTCTTAATGTACTTCGTGAGTATAAATCCCTTTCTTAAAACGTAGCACTGCTAACGGTGTTTGTCAAACGTCAAACTAACCATTCGTTTTTTTAGGTAAATGAGCGCGCATTTTTTCGATTATACCCTATCTTCATGCCATTTATTTCTTCTACAGCAAAGATCAACACGCCCTAATCTACTTTGCTAAATTTAATACTTGCCGCATAGAGTATAAGCCAGGTTTTTGCGCCTTTATCCAAACAGCAGCAGTTATGGCACCATTGCCAAAGGTTAATCGATTACTGGCTTTATGGGTAATTTCAAGGCGCTCGCCTAAGGTCGCAAAAAGCACTGTATGCTCACCCACTATGTCGCCCGCTCTTATGGTAGCAAAGCCAATTGTGTCGCGGGTACGCTCGCCTGTATCACCTTCACGTCCGTACACTGCGCATGTGGCTAAATCTCGATTGAGCGTATTAGCGATACGCTCACCAATGGCCATAGCAGTGCCTGAAGGTGCATCTTTTTTGAAACGGTGGTGCGCCTCAATAATCTCTATATCGGCTTGGTCACCCATTACGGCCGCCGCAGTCTCTACCAAATCTAGCATAACATTGACGCCTACACTATAATTTGCGGCAAACACAATGGGAACGCTTAATGCGGCTTGATCAATTAGCGCGAGCTGTGCTTTATTTAAGCCAGTCGTGCCAATAACAATAGGTTTGTTGTGTTTACATGCATATTCAAGGTTATACGCTAAAGCATCAGGTAAGGTGAAATCGATGAGAATATCGGCGCTAATCGCTAGCGTCTCATTGATAACGGCAACAGCCACATTTTGCTTATGTATGCCGGCCAACTCACCTGCATCTATCCCTTCAAAAGCAGAGCCATTTCGAACACTAGCAAAACCAAGACTTACCTGTCGATGCTGGTAAGCCGCCTCTATTAATATCCTGCCCATTCTGCCATTGGCACCAAACACACCCACTCTTATCACTGCTAATCCTCTCTATTAGAAAGCTAGAGACGTTTTAATATCGCTTCTAGTATTTTGGTACAACATTTAGCGCTATTTTGCACTAAAGTAAAGACGCTAGCAAAGCAGGTTTGTTTCGCTTCGTAAAATAAGGTAAAAGCCTACATGTTTGTTTTTACCTTATGCTTATTATGTATTAACACAAGCCCAATAAAGACAACTACTGCTACCGCGACACCAATGGGTTTTGATAAGTCACTTGGTAAATTGAGTCCAATTTTAGCCGTTGCAATATAAGACAAAGTGATTGCGGTAGTAATAACCGCTGGCACACTTGCCACCCAATGGAAAGCACCACGGTCAAACAAGTATTTAGTAGCTAACCACAGCACGCTGGTTGAAAGCAGCATATTTGAAAAAGCAAAATAACGCCAAATAACGGTGAAGTCGAGCTTTGTCATAAAAAAAGCGATGGTTAAAATAGGGATAGCAAGTAGTATACGGTTACGTAAACTTTGCGGAATATTAAAAGCGTCAACCATGGTTAGGCGCAGCGAGCGAAAAGCAGTATCGCCTGAAGTAATGGGGAAAATCGCCACGGCAATAATCGCCATTATGCCGCCAAGAACACCTAAGTAACTGCTAGCAACATAGTTCACCACTAGTCCTGGACCACCTTGGTCTAACATTGCTTTCAAACCGTCGTAGCCTTCAGGAAATGCCGCGATACCAGCCAAAGCCCATACACAAGCTACAATCCCTTCACACATCATAGCGCCGTAATAAACCGGCCGCACATATTTTTCATTCGTTAAGCAGCGTGCAATAATCGGTGCTTGAGTTGAATGAAAACCACTGATAGCGCCACAGGTAATTGTAATAAACAGCAGCGGCCATATGGGCAAACCGTCTGAATTAGGGCTCAAAAAATCATGTGCATGATCGGTTTCAAAGTAAGCAAATAAGTCACCTGTTACTGGTAAATGTGGCGCCTTTATTAATAGCGCAACACCAATGAGCGTGGTCATCACAATCATTAACAAACCAAACAGCGGGTAAAGCTTAGTGATAATCTTGTCTATCGGCAGCATGGTAGCTAAAAAGTAATAGGCTAATATTACCAGCACCCAAAAAGTATTATTGGCAAAAATAGTGTCTTTAAAAATATCAAGATTACTGAGTAGGCCAGCCGGACTCATGATAAATACCACCCCAACAAAAAACAGCAGCATGGCGGTGAACAAGAGCATAAAACCTTTAAATACTACGTTATAGTATTTGCCTGCTATTTCAGGCAGGCTTTTACCGTCTTCTTTTATGCTCATTACGCCAGAGAAAAAGTCGTGAACGGCACCGCCTAAAACGTTACCAAGCACAATCCAGACTAAGGCTATTGGGCCATACAAAGCACCTAAAATTGGACCAAAAATTGGGCCAACACCGGCTATGTTCAAAAATTGGATCAAAAATGCGCGTACAGGATGAATAGGTACATAATCTACGCCTTCACTAAAACGCTTCTGCGGCGTTATTGCCGTTGGGTCCATACCCGCTTGTTTTTCAACAAAAGGACTATAAAACTTGTAGCCTAATATTAGAATGGTGAGGCATATGAAAAATATTAGCATAAGTGGATACTCGTTTGGGATAGGCAGGTGCGGTACATTTAGGGGCTCGCAAGCATTTTGTGGATACTCATAAGAAAATTATCAGTTAAAGCTTAACACAGCAATAAGACTTTGGGCTAACACACCTTATGAGTAGCGAGGTGTTACCGCATCAACACCTTGCAACTTTAAAAAACTTATCGCTCTTGTATACTGTCGAAATTGAAAATAACTTGTACAATAGATGTTAAGAAACACTTTGCCTCGCTAAAGGACGCTAATGCACACACAAAAGGTCTGGGATATTCCTGTTAGGGTCTGCCATTGGGGCTTCGTTTTGATTATTATTTTTCAATATTTAAGCGGCGAAATTTTAGATGATAATATACTGCCAAATACCATGCAGTGGCATTTTTATGCAGGATACACCTGTATAGCGCTGGTTATATTTAGGCTTTGCTGGGGTATTTTCGGTACCTACTATTCACAATTCAGCCAGTTTGTCACGTCCCCCATTACCACGTTTCAATATTTGCGTAACAAGCGGTCATTTAGTCAATTTTTAGGGCACAATCCAGCGGGTGCATATTCAATCATTGTGCTGCTCACGTTAATTTTAACGCAGGCGTTAAGCGGTTTATTTATAAGCGATGAAGTATTTAGTGATGGACTGTACTATGGTGTATTAGGTGATCGCGCTCAAGATATTGCCAATTTTCTTCATCATAACGTATTTACACTTTTACTCGGTTTTATTGCACTGCATATTCTCGCCATCCTTTATCACAAAATTGTATTGAAGGAGGGTTTAACGAAAGCCATGATTACGGGCAAGAAGAAAATCAGCCGCACGGATGTTGCAGTATCGCCTTACTCAAGTGCGATATTTCCTTGGGCAGGTTTGCTTATCAGTTTATTAATAACTGCTATCGCTATGTATTTAATCCTTGAAGTACTGCCGCCGCCCCCATCCGATGACTTCTTTATGTATTAACATAATCAGCAGGGCGTCAATAGTTTTATCTTATGTCAATATCTACATAGTAAATGATATTAGCGGCATCACATAATGCAGTGTGTTGCCACTATATTTATTCAGGCTAAGGGTAAATATTTGCTTTAAAAGTCGGCTTTTAACACAACTCTATAGCGCGCCTTACCCGATTCCAAATGAGCAATAGCTTCGTTGACCTGACTCATAGGAAACTCTTCAACTAATGGCTCAATGCTATGCTGGTTGGCAAAATCGAGCATCGTTTTAATAGTATCAGGACTGCCTACCGGTGAACCTGAAATACTTTTTTGTCCGCCTATCAGCGAAAAAACACCAACATCAAGAGGCTCTAAGGTAGCCCCCACAAAATGCAAGCGGCCTTTTGGTGTTAGGGTGGTCAAATACAAGTTCCAATCTAACTTTACGTTTACGGTTGAAATAATCAGGTCAAACCTGCTGTTAGCGGCCTCTATCTGTTTGGCATCGATTGAATTAATCACGTGATGCGCCCCCATCGATTTTGCTTCATCGAATTTGCTTTCGCTAGAGGTGAACGCAGTAACTTCACAGCCCCAAGCGTTTAAAAACTGCAGCGCTAAATGACCTAAACCACCAATACCAATAACTGCAACCTTGCTTGTTGGTTTAATATCAAACTGTACAAGAGGATTAAACACCGTAATACCACCGCAAAACATAGGACCTGCTGATTTAACATCGATCCCCTTCGGCAGGGCCACTACGCTTGTTTGTGACGCCTGTACAAACTCGGCAAAACCGCCGTGGCGGCCGATTATAGTAGGCTGAGCTGAAGCACATAGGTTTTGATCACCGGTATCGCAGGTGCGACAAGTGTCACAGTAAGCTGCGTGCCAGCCCAAGCCAACGACATCACCCACCTTGTGTTTACTTACACTGCTTCCAACTTCAACAACCTCTCCCGATACTTCATGCCCCGCCACTAGTGGGAACGTGGATGCTCCCCATTCGTTGTTGAGCATCGAAAGGTCTGAGTGACAAATTCCACAATAGCTGACTTTTATTTTTACTTCGTCTGCGCGTAAGGGTGGTAACTCAAGCTCAATTTTTGACAAGGCTTGCCCTGCTTTTTGTGCAGCATATGCGTACATATAAATACTGTCCTTTTTTTATTATTAATCGTAATTACTAATCTTTTTTGTAATCGTCGTGACAAGCTTTACACGTTGCCCCTAGTGCGCCAATGCCTTTTCTAAAATCGCCTTCTTGGTTATTTGCGACCAGTGTTTGTAAGTCGGCCGCCGCGCTTACCATATCGTTCACTTTGCGAGTAAAGTCAGCGTGATTTTGCCATATTTCGTCTTTTGCACCCGTCTCTACTGGAAAAGCGCTTGTATCAAGGGAAAAATAATCGTGCATCATATCAGCTAAAAACTCTATTCTTTTTGAGTTTGTGCCTATTACTTCGGCGTCCATTGGAATATTGCCCTTTGCCATTGCGCCAAGAGGGCCCATGTTACTGCGCACTAATTGCAATAATGACTGCCTAAAAGTAACCGCTGTTTCTGCTTGTTTTTCACTTGAAGCTTGTCTAACTTCGCTAGCCAATGCTTGAGGTGCAAGACAAACACTGCCCAGCACCAAAGAACAGCCTGCAGCTAATAAAAGTAACGATGATGTTTTCATAAAATATCCTATAGTGTGATGATGCGTAGTCAAAACAGCTAACTCACGACTGTGAACTTTCACTGACAATACTACTGTAAACCTATAAATGTTATTATTAATTAGGAAATAGCCAAGCATTGTTTGACTACTTTTTTTAAATTAACATATTTACGAAGACTTTTAACTATATAGAAACAAAAAACCCCAACACAAGGTGCTGAGGTTTTAATAACCTACATTAATAGCCGAGCTTTTATTTTGTCAAATCGTCAAAGAACTTTTTTACGCCATCAAAAAAACCTTTCTCTTTAGGCCTGTGTTTAGCAGCTTGACCATTAATTGACACTTCAAACTCTTGCAGCAAGTCTCTTTGTTTTGAAGAAAGATTCACAGGCGTCTCAATGACCACCTTACAGATCAGGTCGCCAACACTGCCACTTCTCACCGATTTGACACCTTTACCACGCAGTCTAAACATTTTACCTGTTTGTGTTTCGGGGGTAATCTTCAGCTTTACTTTACCGTCAAGCGTTGGCACTTGTATTTCGCCGCCTAATGCTGCAGTAGTGAAACCTAAAGGCACCTCACAAAATAGGTTGTTTGCGTCACGTGTGAAAATCTCATGGTCGCGTACGTTTACCTGAACGTATAAGTCACCTGCTGGTGCACCCGCTTCACCTGCTTCACCTTCTGATGAAAGACGTATACGGTCGCCTGTATCAACCCCTGCAGGCACTTTAACAGATAAGGTTTTAGTCTTTTCTACTCGGCCCTGTCCTCGACACGGTGAGCACGGATCTGAAATGATTTTTCCTTTACCCGAACAGCTTGGACACGTTTGCTGCACCGCAAAAAAGCCTTGGCGCATCTGCACTTGACCGTTTCCTTTACAGGTAGGGCACGTAGTGGGCGTTGAGTCTTTTTTAGCGCCTGAGCCGTCGCAAGTATCGCACTCCACCAAGGTGGGTACACGAATTTCAACTTCTTTACCGCGTACCGCATCTTCTAGCGACATTTCTAGATTATATCGTAAATCGGAGCCTTGACGTGCTCTTGAGCGACCGCCCCCGCGACCACCGCCGAAGATATCGCCAAACACATCGCCAAAAATATCACCGAATTCAGCACCGCCACCACCACCGCCGCGGTTGGGATCAACACCGGCATGACCGTATTGATCGTAGGCCGCTCGTTTCTGAGCGTCGGTTAATATTTCATAAGCTTCTTGAATTTCTTTAAACTTCTCTTCAAGCGCTTTATCACCTTGTGTACGATCTGGGTGATACTTCATTGCCAACTTTTTGTAGGCTTTTTTGATATCACGTGCTTCGGTGTTTTTGCCCACCCCCAGCACTTCATAATAGTCTCTTTTAGACATAAACCACCCATTGGAACTTGTTAATATTCGACAGCATTTACTATTTCAAAACCGCAAGCACTGTATGCTGCAGCTAGTACTGCCAAAATTATTGTTAATTCGTTTATTGTGCACGCATTAGCGTGCCGATAAGGAGCATGTTTGCACAAAGTAAAAGTACAAACTGCTTTCGTAATAAAGGCGCAACACTCGTTAAAGGTTGCGCCTAATAAACACTACTGACTTTTAGCTATAAAAAACGGTAGCTTCTCTAGACTTCCAAGCATTACTTCTTGTCGTCTTTTACTTCTTCAAACTCAGCGTCAACTACGTCATCACCGGCGTCTTTTGCATTTTGCTTTGGCGCTTCTGAGCCTTCAGCTTGTGCTCCTTCAGCCTGTGCTTTTGCTTGTGCAATTTCCATCAATGGCGCAGAAGCTTCAATTAAGGCCTGAGTTTTGGATTCAATCGACTCTTTATCTTCACCTTTACGGGCAGCCTCTAAAGCGTCAAGCGCCGTTTCAATTTTAGCCTTGTCGTCAGCGCTTAATGCTTCCCCAGCTTCTTCAACCTGAGTACGCGTGCCGTGGATCATGCCGTCTGCTTGGTTACGCGCTTGCACTAACTCTTCAAATTTAGCGTCGGCGTCTTTATTTGCTTCAGCGTCTTGCACCATTTGATTAATTTCGTCTTCACTCAGGCCAGAAGATGATTTAATCGTAATCTTCTGTTCTTTACCGGTGTCTTTATCTTTTGCAGACACATGTAAAATACCATTTGCATCAATATCAAAGGTCACTTCAATTTGAGGGGCGCCACGCGATGCTGGACGGATACCTTCTAAGTTGAACTGGCCTAAGGACTTGTTGCCTTGAGCTTGCTTACGCTCACCTTGTAATACATGTACCGTTACCGCTGACTGGTTGTCTTCAGCCGTAGAGAAAGTTTGGCCTTTCTTCGTTGGAATAGTCGTGTTTTTCTCAATAAGCGCGGTCATTACGCCGCCCATAGTTTCAATGCCAAGTGACAAAGGCGTTACATCTAATAACAATACATCTGTAACTTCGCCTGATAATACACCGCCTTGAATGGCTGCGCCTACAGCAACTGCTTCATCAGGGTTTACGTCTTTGCGTGGCTCTTTACCGAAAAATTCAGTGACATATTTTTGCACTAGTGGCATGCGCGTTTGACCGCCCACTAAGATAATGTCATTAATTTCACCGACACTAAGGTCAGCATCAGTTAATGCTTGCTTAAGTGGTCCTAGAGACTGCTTGACTAAGTCTTCAACCAACGATTCAAGTTTTGCACGAGTGACCTTAATCACTAAGTGCTTGGGACCTGATGCGTCAGCGGTAATATACGGTAAGTTAACTTCCGTCTGTTGAGCTGAAGATAACTCAATTTTCGCTTTTTCACCGGCTTCTTTAAGACGCTGCATCGCCAAGGGATCTTTACGTAAGTCAAAACCTTGATCTTTCTTAAATTCATCTACCAAGTAGTTAATCATGCGGTTATCAAAATCTTCTCCGCCTAAATGCGTATCACCATTTGTAGAAAGTACTTCAAAGGTGTGCTCGCCGTCTACTACGTCTATTTCAATGATTGAAATATCGAAGGTACCGCCGCCAAGGTCATATACCGCGATGGTATTATTGCCTTTATTTTTATCCATGCCGTAAGCAAGCGCTGCAGCGGTTGGTTCGTTAATAATACGCTTCACTTCTAAGCCAGCAATTCGGCCTGCGTCTTTAGTGGCTTGACGCTGAGAATCGTTGAAGTAAGCTGGTACAGTAATAACCGCACCCGTTACTTCTTCACCTAAATAGTCTTCGGCGGTCTTTTTCATCTTTTTCAAGACTTCAGCAGATATTTGCGGAGGCGCCATTTTCTCGCCATTTGCCTCTACCCATGCGTCACCATTGTCAGCCTTGACTATTTTATATGGCATTATGCCGATGTCACGCTGTACTTCTTTGTCTTCAAATCTACGGCCGATTAGACGCTTAATAGCGTATAAAGTATTAGTAGGGTTTGTGACAGCCTGGCGTTTTGCCGGTTGGCCTACTAATATCTCACCGTCTTGTGTATAAGCAATAACCGACGGTGTAGTGCGTTCGCCTTCACCATTTTCGATTACTTTTGCCGTTTTGCCGTCAAGTACCGCTAAGCATGAGTTAGTTGTACCGAGGTCTATACCAATAATTTTACCCATTTTTATATCTCCAAAATTCTTTTTAAATGCCTCACTTTCGATGATTATAAAGTGGGGCTAGTAACCCTATTTTCAATAGGTGAATCAATAATTTTTATTTATTTTGATCTTTTATGGCCTAATATTATTGTTAAGCCGCTGTATTTATCAAAATATTAAACTTGTGTATCCACTTTGGTAGTTCCACCGCGAGATACCATCACCATTGCCGGTCTAAGCAGTCTTCCTTTCAACGAATAGCCTTTTTGCATGACGGCCATAACCGTGTTGGGGCTAAACTCTTCGTTTTCTTGCAACGACATTGCTTGATGCTGCTCTGGGTTAAATATCTCACCTTGTGGATCAATTAGTTCTATGCCAAATTTTTCAAATGTAGACATGAACAATTTGTGCGTTAAGGCAATGCCTTCTAAAAGCGGTTTTACAGATTCATTTTCAGCGTCGGCTGCTTGTGTAGCGCGCTCTAAGTTGTCAACCACTGCCAGTAGCTCACCAGCAAACTTTTCAAGTGCAAATTTTCGGGCTTTGTCAACTTCTTGGTCAGCACGGCGTCTAGCGTTTTCACTATTGGCAATAGAGCGCAGTACGCTGTCTTTTTGATCTTCAATTTTAGCTTCAGCCGCCGCCAATTTTAGCTCAAGCTCATTAGCGTATATTTTCCAATCAAAACCTTGTTCTTCTAGCGCTTCGTCAGATTCTGGGCCAACAACTGTTCCCTCCAAAGGTTCTGAAGCTTGTTGCTTCGATGAACTATCCGCTTCGTTTTGGGGCTGTTGCGTCTCTTTGTTAGAAGCATTTTCGTGCGTCATTGGGTGCTCCACTTTCGTTTAATTAGTCAGGTAAGTGATTAACATCACATACAATGCGTTGTGTTGGGTAGTATGGGGACAGAATTTAGTGCTTCAAGCTATTAAAGGTTATTTTATTGTGGTTTTTTTGGCTAAATAGGCAGCGTCCTTTGCACAGCAGATTTGCATACACTTTTACAATCTTTAGTAAATTCCGCAAATTGTACTTGCAACAGCAATAGCCTTACGTATACCTTTGTGGCACGAAGGATTTAGGCTAACTAATTATATGCATTACAAAACCGTTGGATTAATAGGAAAACCTAGTCACTCTGGGACTCATGCCAGCTTAACGGTATTAGTAAAAGAGTTAACACAACGTGGCTGTAATATATTAATCGAAACACGTATTACCGACTCCATTGATGATAAGTCTCTAACCGTGTGCTCCATGGAGGAAATTGGCAAACAGGCTGAATTAGCCATTGTGGTGGGTGGCGATGGCTACATGTTAGGCGCTGCTAGAGTATTAGCAGGTCACCCTATAGATGTGGTGGGCGTGAATCGTGGAAATCTTGGTTTTTTGACCGATATTAACCCCGAAGATATTTCGCGCCAGCTTGACAGAATATTTGCCAACGAACTGCATCGCGAGGAGCGCTTTTTACTTGAAGCGCAAGTGCGCAGTAAAAACAAATTGATTAGTACGCATGTCGCGGTAAACGAAATAGTATTGCACCATAGCAAAGTGGCTCACATGATGGAGTTTGAACTTTATGTAGGCCAAGATTTTGTGTTTAGTCAGCGTTCAGATGGTTTAATTATCGCCACGCCTACCGGCTCTACTGCCTATTCTCTTTCCGGTGGTGGTCCAATTTTAGTACCTCAATTAGATGCTATAACCTTAGTGCCTATGTTTCCGCATAGTTTAACAAGCAGACCCATCGTGGTTGATGCGAATTCACCTCTTACTTTGAAAGTCTCTCATAAAAATTCCGACAACGTCCAAATAAGCTGTGACTCTCACCTTGTTATCAGTTTAGCACCAGGTGATGAGGTACATATAAAGAAAAGCCCTAATTTATTGAGTTTAGTTCATCCTCCAGAATATTCTTATTTCAATGTGCTGCGCACTAAATTAAATTGGGGAAGCAAGCTGTTTTAGTACAAAACTGATCTTTACAGATGCGCAACTACTGTATATATTATCAGTATTTTAAGAGCTGTTCAAATTTAGGCTTGAACTATCTCATTTTGCTATCTTGTTTACATTTTATAGGCTGATAACGCTATGCTAGTACACATTGCCATTAAAAATTTAGCTATTGTTAAAAAGGTCGAGTTAACGCTGGGTCTAGGTTTAACCGCTATTACAGGAGAAACGGGTGCCGGTAAATCTATCGCGCTTGACGCACTTGGTTTATGCCTGGGGGAGCGTGCAGAATCCAACATGGTAAGAGATGGCGCCGACAAGGCTGAAGTTGTCGCGCATTTCGATATTGCAAAAGTCAAAAGTGCACGCGAATTTTTAAGCGAGCACGAACTCCAGCAAGACGACAACCTTGACGAGTGTTTTATTCGCCGCGTAATTAGCCCAGAAGGCCGTTCAAAAGCTTTTGTAAACGGCATTCCGGTTAATTTAAGTCAGCTTAAAGCACTTGGCAGTAAACTGGCTTTTATTCACTCCCAGCATGCGCATTATCAATTTTTAAAACCTGAATTTCAGCGCAAGGTGCTTGACCAATATGCACAGCATTCGGCTATATTGCTTCAGGTCGCACAAAGTCACAAAACTTACAGTCACACCTATAAGCAGCTAAAGCAGCTAGAAGCGCAGCAGCAGCAAAGGCTCGATCGCAGTCAACTGCTCAGCTATCAAGTTAAAGAGCTGGACGAATTTAGTATTGCAGAAGATGAATTTGCTACCCTTGAAAACGACTTTAAAAAGTTAAGTAACACCCAAGAGCTTATCGATAATACTGAGTTTGCAGTTCACACCTTAAAAACGAGTGATGACGCCAATGCTTTATCATTGCTACAAAAGAGCATTAAATCACTTAACAACGTTGCTCATTTTGATGAGGGCGTTAACGGTATAATCGAGAGTTTACAAAACGCACTTATTCAAGCTGAAGATGCGTGCAATGAACTTGAGCATTACCAAGAGCTAATTGAAACAGATCCCGAACAACTTGCCTATATTGAAACTAGATATAGTAGCGCCATGGATTTAGCCAGAAAGCATCAGGTAAGACCAGAGGCACTTTACGAGACACATTTAGCGCTTGCACAAGA